>OCMB01000001.1_pt1 | contig 271237 bp, 203 predicted proteins | sample 1496101 | NCBI WGS metagenome assembly OCMB01 (sample SAMN01760949, study PRJEB22395) | human gut metagenome | reverse complement strand
ATATAAGCCAGATATCTGCTAATGATGAGATAAGCATCATCACCAGTAAGATCGGGATCATTCAAACGGACAAGAAAGCGGTGATTGTCCCAAAAAGAAAGCGTTGTACGGCTACATCCCTTCTTCATATCATATTCAGATTCTACCTTGAGCATAATCGTATCTCTTCTACCTTTCGTAGATGAATTTTCCTGTAACTTTTTTCTATTCTTCAAATCTTGCGCCAACACCTCGTCACAATCCTTCTTGAATTGCTCTACCTGCTGGTCTAAGCTATATTGACATTGAAGATGGAGCCAATAAGCCTGCGTGCAGAACAACAAAACAATTGCTACTCCACATACCATCCATACTATTTTCAGCTTACTGTTACTGTTCATACTTTCCTGATCTTTTGAATTTGACGGCAAAGTTACTGAAAAATCCGTAAACAAAGGCAAGAGTAATAAAATAATAATAGGCGAAAAGAAGCAAAAGTAATAACTCAGTAACAGAAATCATCGATTTCATCGGATGATCTCAGTACCTTTGCATCACAAAAACGAATGAAACAGATAAAATAATGAATAATAGACGAAGATTATGAAAAAGGTATTATTAATAGCATGGTTTGCATTATATGCTTGCATGCTCCAAGCTCAAACAGTAAACCTGTTCGATGAATCAAGCATTGGCATGGGAGATTCCATTGATCAGGTAAAGTATCAGGTAGTATATGATGCCGAGTATATTTACGAAAAGAAATATACCAAGACCGACACCCTCATTGGCCGCATCGAAGAGAAAATGCTCTTGCAGATTGGCAACAAGTATTCCGCATTCTACAGTTATCCGATATTCCAAAGAGACTCTACCATCTCCGCAAATATGGCAAAAGGAATACCAGTCAATTTCTCCGGTAATGGCGGACAGATTAATTGGAAAATATATAAGAACTATCCAGAACAGGGCAAGACTGCCTATCTCGATTTCTTTGCTGCTGACAGATATTTGTGCATTGAACCGATGGAACCGATAGACTGGCAACTCACAGACAGTATCGATTCCATCTGCGGTTACGAGTGCCACCAGGCTATTGCCAAGTTTAAGGGTAGAACATGGATTGCATGGTACACGGAAGACATCCCTATTGACAATGGTCCCTGGAAGCTGAGCGGACTGCCGGGATTGATCCTCAAGGTTCACGACTCCGAGAACGATTATGGATTTACAGCTGTAGGACTCACAACAGGCAAAGGCTCCATACCTATCTATTATAAAGGTAAGACTTTTGAGCCTATCGACCGCAAATCATTGACCTCCATTTACAAAAAATACTATGCCGATCCAATCGGTTATCTGCTTCAAGATGCCAAGTATGCTGCAATTGTAAAGATCAAGGATGAAAAAGGAAATATCCTGAAGCATTCCAAGCGTGCTGAGCCATACAATCCGATTGAAAGATAATTAGCAGTTTACTTTTTTGCCAGACAAGCGTCTTAAAGACATTAGCAAGATAAGTGTCTTAGGTAAAATAGAAAAGAGAGAAAAAAGATGAAGAAAATAATAGTTCTTTTCACTATTCTGTTCGTGGCGTGCCATGCGTTTGCCCAAGAGAAGATTAGCGGTTATGTGGAAGATTCACTTACACACAACCGTCTGACCAACGTATCGGTTACGCTGCTGCGCAATGGAAAGCCCTTGAAGTTTACACGCAGCAAGGAAGACGGAACTTTCCTGATTCCCATAGCACAAAAGCAAACTGGCGATATGCTGCAAGCTTCCTATATGGGCTATAAAAAGCAAAAAACATCGGTTTCATCGGAAAAAGAAACCATCATCAGTATGGCTTCAACAGCTTTTGTCTTGAAGGAAGTACAAGTAAAAGGGTCCCGTATCACAGGGCGGGATACTATTTCTTTCGATCTCACCCGTTTTGCCAATGAGCGAGACAACAGTCTGAAGGATGTATTAAAAAAACTGCCAGGCGTGGATATAGAGAAGAATGGTCGTATCAACTACAATGGTAAACCTATCAATAGATTCACCGTGGAAGGACTCGACCTAACCGGTGGCAAATACAACCAGCTAGAAGAAAACATCAAGGCGAAAGATGTGAAAAAGGCCGAAGTCATCGAGCATGACCAACCTATCAAGGCGCTCCAGAACAAAACCTTTACGGATAATGTAGCGATGAACATCGCCCTGAAAGATAGTGCCCGCGACAAACTGATGCCCACCCTCAAGCCTTACATGCTCGTAGGGCATCCGTCCCACGTAGGCGGAAGCATCAATATCATGCAAATTGGCAAGAAGAAACAGATGATGTATGATGCAGAATACGACAGAACAGGTAAAAATCTCGGCTATGCACTTAACCAACTCGCATCTTACAGCAATCGTCTGGCTCCTGCCTCCCTTCCATCATGGATATCAGTACCATCGCTTGACGCTCCTATCGACGAAGAACGCCTGCGCTTCAACACCTCGCAAAAATACTCCATCAACCATATCAAGAAGAACAAGGACGATGCAGAGACTCGCATAGAAGCCAACTATCTTCGTACGGTAACCAGACAAGAGCGAGAGAACATGAGTATCTACGACCTCGGCGGCGAAGCTCCCACAGTTACCACGGAGCACAACCAAAAGACGATGATCAGCGATGCCTTCAATCTGCAATGGGAGAACAAGGTAAACAAGGCTGAGCATTATGGCAACGAGAGCATCAGCCTCAGCGCAGCACGAAGCGACGGTTTGTCAAACATCAACGACACGCTTATCCAACGTGTCCGCATCCCAAAGCTCGACCTCTCGGCAAGTATCTACCGCCTCTTCGTCTTCAAGAAAAGTCAACTCTCTTGGCGTAGCACAGCCGACTATCACCATGGTGTGGCAGACCTTTACGTTAATGACGACCGCAATCGTATCCGCACCAACCTTTGGCATACTGCCCACGCCTTACAGTGGATGAAGAATCGCTTCCACTGGACACAGGAATATAGAATGAGTATCGACCTCAACAACATCTATGCGAAATATCTGGAAAGAAGCGATGAAATCGGCAAAAACAGCCTTAACATCACAGGGAAGTTCACCCCTTACTGGCAATACAAGACCGAGACGTTCCGTATGTCGTTCTCTCCCGATTTCATCTGGGAACGCTTCACCTATCCACAGAAGACTCTACTTACCGTATCACCCTACCTTTACTTATATAAGAAATTGGATTTCCGTAGAGAGTTGACTATCTTCACGGGATACAGTACCGGAACAGGCAATGCCACCAACTACGCCATAAAGCAATATCGCAAAAGTTATCGCTCTTGGTACACTTCGAGCGACATCATTCCGATAACCCGCTCTCTTTATGGTAAGTTGAGTTACGACTACAAGCGCCCTATCAAGGAAATCTTCTTCAGCGCATCGGTCAATGCCAGCAAAAACTGGATGAACACGGCATCCGACCTACGCATCGAGGATGGCAAATACTATACCTCATTATATAAGCAGGACAGCAAGAGCGATAACATCGGAGGTTCGCTCTATATCTCCAAGGGTTTCTACGACCTTCATCTGAAGACCCGCCTGGAGGGCAGTTACAACTACAACAAGGGTGAGCAATACAGCAGCGGCAAAGCCATCAGCTACACCGCCGACAACTATACAGTGAAGCCTAGCATCGACTTCTCGCCGTCCTGGTGTGCCTTTAGCTATGAGGGAGAATTCTCTTTTTACAACTCGAAACGTCAAAAAATGGCGAAGTCATCGTTATTTAATTGGCGCCAAAGCGTATCTGCCACCGCTACCATCAGCCATGTGGACCTCTCCTTCTCGCTCGTACATTATCGCAATGAGCTGCAAGAGGGCAGCCACCTTAACACCCTCCTTGGCGATGCATCGGCAGTTTGGAGAATGAAAAAGCTCCGCCTTTCTGCAGAGCTTCGAAACCTTTTCAACAAGAAGAACTATATGGAAACCATCTATAGCGGCATCAGTACATTGACCGACAGCTATCATCTTCGCCCTCGCGAACTGATGATTTCCGCCCAGTATTCCTTCTAAACAAGAACTCCCGTCTCAGAAAAGAGACGGGAGTTCTTTGCTTTTGAGGATAGGAAAATAGGTGCCGCGAAATTTATAAAGAAATAACTTTACAGACCAAATAAGGTGAAAAATATCTCTTAAGGAAAGATTTTATTTCCCTTAAGGAAAAAAATAAATATCCTTAAGGGAAAATTTTCAATCTCTTCTTCCCCCATTTTCCGGGAGTTTCTTCTAGATAATCTCTTTCTAGAATATTATTTACACAGGCTACTTCTGCTTCAGATAGTTCAACTGAACCTTAGAAGCGCAGGCATTGCTTGTCTTCTCGGTATATTCTGCCACCTTCAATATAGCAGTACCCTTGATGTTCTCTACATCACTACCTACCTTGAAGAGATAGTTACCTGCATCTACCTTCCACTGGCTGTTGGCCTCATCGAAGCTGGCAAGATCGCGCTTTTCAAGTGTCATCTTCAAAGTCTGGCTCTCACCTGGATTCAGCAACTTGGTCTTGCCGAAGGTCTTGAGCTCCTTGGCTGGCTTCTCGTAAGCGCCCTTTGGAGCGGTAACATAAACCTCAGCAACTTCCTTGCCGGCAACCTTACCGGTATTCTTGATAGTTACGCTAACCTCGATATTGTTGCCTTTAGCCTTGACTGATGGCTTGCCAAACTCGAAGGTAGTATAGCTCAAACCATAACCGAAAGGATAAGCCACATTCTTCTTGAAGGTGTCGAAGTAGCGGTAACCTACATAGATATCCTCCTCGTGGTTGCTATAGTCGTAACCCTTGATGTTACCCTTGCACCAATCCTGCAGATTCTTGTAGGTGTACATATCGTAATCCTTGGCGAAGTTGGCAGTAGATGGATGATCGGTAGCAGCGATAGGCCAGGTCATGGTCAGCTTACCCGATGGATTTACCTTACCGGTCAGAATATCAGCTACAGAGTTACCACCCTCGATACCTGGCTGCCAAGCTACAAGAATAGCATCCACACGGTCTCTCCAGCTGGCTGTCTCCATCACAGAACCAGAGTTGATGATGACAATCACCTTCTTGCCCTTGGCATGGAAAGCATCAGATACACGGAAAATCATATCCTGCTCTATCTGACTGAGGTTGAACTCACCATTAATCTGGCGATCCATACCCTCACCTGCCTGACGGCCGATGGTGATGATGGCAGCGTCTGCCTTTGGCTCCTCGCCAGCTACACAGCGTTCAGTAATCTCGATTTCATCGAGCTTTGGCTGACCCTGATCCAGGAACCACATCATCGGATTCTTGTCTGCCTTCAGCTTAGCCTTGGCATACTTCACATAATTCTGATAGATTTCTGTAAGCTGAGGAGTAGTTGCCACGCCGATGTTCTTCAAACCGGTAACCATATCTACAGAATAGCCTACATTAACGGCTCCACTGCCAAGACCACCCGACATAAAGTCGTAAGAGTTGACACCGAAGAGTGCCACGGTCTTCAAGCCCTGGATAGGAAGAGCAGCATCATTCTTCAGGAGCACCATACCCTCGGTAGAACTCTGACGGGTGATGGCTGCATGAGCCTTCAAGTCTGGCTCACCACTATATTTATATCCCTTGAATCGAGGAGTCTTCACGATATATTCGAGCATACGGCGAACATTGCGATCCACATCCTTGATATCCAGCTTGCCATTCTTTACGGCATTAACAATATCCTGCACCTGTGCTGGATAACCTGGCATCATCAGGTCGTTGCCAGCCTCAACTTCCTGTTCCAGAGGAAGGTCGGCACGCTTACCAATCCAGTCGGTCTCCACGATTCCCTTATATCCCCAATCGTTGCGGAGAATATCGGTAAGAAGGCCCTTGTTGCCCTGGGCATACACACCATTAATCTTATTATAGGCAGACATGATAGTCCAAGGATTGCTCTTGCGAACCATCATTTCGAAACCCTTCAGATACAGCTCACGGAGAGCACGCTGGCTCAATCGCTCATCCACCTTGGTACGGTCAGTCTCCTGGGAGTTCACGGCAAAGTGCTTGGCACTTACACCCACACCCTGGCTCTGCACACCCTGTACAAAGGCAGTTCCGATAAGACCTGTTACGATTGGGTCTTCTGAATAATACTCAAAGTTACGGCCGCAAAGCGGATTGCGATGCAGGTTCATACCCGGTCCGAGCACAACATCACAGCCATACTCCAGGGTTTCATTACCGATAGCCTCACCCACCTTGCGCACCAAGTCGGTGTTCCAGGTAGAAGCCAGACAGGTTCCGATAGGGAAACCAGTAGCAAAGTAGCTACGGCTGTCACCTTGGCGATGAGCATCGATATGAACACCGGCAGGACCATCACACTGCACGGTAGTAGGAATACCGAGGCGAGGGATGGCTACAGTAGTACCCGCAGCACCTGGCACGAACTTCTTCTGATGTCCGAGCATAGCACCGCTGCCCACGAATCCATCGTTACCACCGCCCACTAAGATCTGGGCTTTCTCTTCCAAGGTCATCGCCTTGATTACTTCGTCGATGTTGTTGGCATTCAACTGAGGTGCAGATTGCGCCATCATTGTAGTTGCCATCGCTCCTGCCGCAACGGTAAGAGCCAATTTCTTGTAGTTCATCATTTTGTCGTTTATTTAGTTAGTTATTACTATTCTGTTAGTTGTTTCTTCAGGTTCATGCAGTCATTTAGAATACTGCATTTCTTCAAAAACTTGCTGCAAATTTAATAAAATAAGGTGGAAACACCAAGCATTTCCACCTTTTTTCTTGAATTCAACAAGATTATTCCCGGATTTAACAAAAGATATAGTAAGAGAATAACATACTATACATATCCCTAACCTAAGACTAGTCCTGATATTTAATCCGGAAGTAATCGAGCAGACGCTTATAGAAGTCCTGTGCAGTAAGACAAGTATCCATCAGATAACCTTTAATATGATTCCATTCGTGCAATCCTCTATAATAAAACATTTTCAACTCATCTGTGATGATGAACGGAACGATACCATTGCTTAGGCACTCCTTGAACATAATCAGTCGCCCCACCCTTCCATTACCGTCTTGGAAAGGATGAATAGACTCAAAGCGCTGATGGAAATCGATAATATCCTCCAGCGTTTTTTCTTTCTTGGCATTATACTCCTTTAGTAATCTTACCATCTCCTTGTGTACCATTTCCGGTTCACAAGTATCAATGCCCCCCACTTCATTTGGAAAGCGTTTGTAATCTCCCACCATAAACCAATCTTTGGTGCTATCAGAAGTTCCTGACTTGAGAATAAGATGAAGTTTCTTGATGAAGTTTTCGGTCAAGTTCTCATCAGCCTGCTCGATAATCAAATCGATACACCTGAAGTGATTGGTTGTCTCAATGATATCATCCACCCTTACACTTTGGTCTGTAATGCCTATCGTATTGGTTTCAAAAATAAAACGGGTCTGCTCATGCGACAACCTGCTTCCTTCGATATGATTGGAATTATAGGTTAAGTCTATTTGAGTACGATGATAAATGCCTCCTTTCAGCTTCATATTCTTCTGTTCCCGAAGGATAGAAAGAAGTGGAGAAACCTGTTGCTTCTTGGATTTACGCATAGGCAAGGTTGCATCGGCAGGAATATTCCATGTCTTTCCCACCAATACTACTCCCTCAATTTTCCCGGAAGCACAATAATTACGCGCAGTTCGTTCTGATACCCCATACTTCTGCGCAAACTCTTTCGCTGATATATAATCCATATTTTATCGGCAAGTTTACATTTGTATTTCGACTGCAAATATAACACTTTTCGCCGATAACGGCAAGAAAACAATGAAAAAAGCGATTATCCTCCCTATTTTTTGCCGATAACGGCAAGAAAGTAACCCGCAAGAACGGATGCTTTCCTTAAGACAAAACCATTTCAATCTTTCGCAAATTTCATCAAAAAGAAGAAAAAAATACTAGAAAACCTTGTAGGAATCAAACAATTATCGTATCTTTGCCGAATTATCCAAAAGTTGGGTACTAGAGTAAGGACATTTAAATAATGAAAGGTATGGAGCAGAGAAATTCTTCCATCGAAATCTATCGTTCCCCAGAGGGCAACATAGAGCTGAATGTAAAATTAGAAAATGACACCGTTTGGCTTACACAAAGCCAAATGGCAGAGTTGTTTGCTGTTGACAGAACATCTGTTACACGACACATTCGCAACATTTACAAGAGTCAAGAACTAGACGAAAAGTCAACTTGTGCAAAAAATGCACAGGTTCGTTTTGAGGGTAAGAGACAAATCATTCGTGATATTCCTTATTATAATCTTGACATGATTATTTCGGTAGGGTACAGAGTGAATAGCAAGAATGCGACCTCTTTCCGCCGTTGGGCAACCTCTATCTTGAAGCAATACATTATCAAGGGTTATGCCATCAACCAAAAGCGCCTAGACAATTACAACGAACTGAAAGAAGTAGTTCGTTTGATGTCACGTGCGATTACATTGCAAGATCAAGTATCCGAGGGAGAATATAACGGACTGTTCAATGTCATCAGCGACTATGTTTATGCCCTGGATACTCTCGACAAATATGATTATCAGACATTACTCATAGACAAGACGACTCAAGCCGAACCGTTCCATGCCACCTACGAAAATGCAATGGAAGCCATCAATGCTTTGAAAGAAAAGTTTGGAGGCAGTAAATGGTTTGCCAATGAGAAGGATGATTCATTCAAGAGTAGCATAGGTCAGATTTACCAAACCTTCGGTGGTGAAGAACTCTACGCTTCGGTAGAGGAAAAAGCAGCCATGCTGCTCTACCTTGTCGTAAAGAACCATTCATTCAGCGATGGCAACAAGAGAATTGCGGCCATGCTTTTTCTTTGGTTTATGGAGAAAAATGGCATTCTGTATGCAGAAAATGGACATAAGAGGATTGCCGACAACACACTCGTAGCACTGACTCTGATGATTGCAGAAAGCAGAACTGAGGAAAAAGATGTAATGGTAAAAGTAGTCGTCAACTTGATTAACAAAGACAATCAATAAGAATTGCTATTTTAAAACCGCACAACAGCTGTTGTGCGGTTTTAAATATATATTGCGATAACTTACTTCGCTGTATCCTTTGAGCTTCGCTTATCACGGCGATAACTGCGATAATCATCCAGCGGAATCTCAATATCAGGTTCCACCAGCTCACCCTCACGTGGCAAGGCGAACTTCTGATACTTGATGTTCAAGCCACGCTCTATCCACATACTCTCATAATAGGTCTGGATAGAGAGAATCTTACGGGTTTCCTCATCGATACCCTCCTGATGATAGAGGTCCTCGGTGCGGAAGAGCACAGGCAGATGGTTGCCATCCACCATATAAGTGGTATAGGTGAAGAGGAAGTTGGAGTCCGTCTTCAGATGGATAATACCGCCATCCACGAGGAAGTGGCGATAACGGTTCATGAAGTAAGTAGATGTAAGACGCTTGCGAGGGTTCTTCATCTGCGGGTCAGAGAAGGTGAGCCAGATTTCCTGCACTTCATCCTCGGCAAAGAAGCGGTCGATAATCTCGATGTTGGTACGGAGGAAAGCCACGTTCTTCTGTCCTTCCTCTATCGCCTTCTTGGCACCGGTCCACATTCGTGCGCCCTTGATATCCACACCGATGAAGTTCATCTCAGGATAGAGCTTGGCAAGTTCCACGGTATATTCACCCTTGCCGCATCCCAACTCCAGCACGATAGGATTATCATTGTGGAAATACATCTCACGCCACTTGCCCTTCATATCGAAAGGCACGTCATCTACAACACTATATGGATACTGGAACACGTTCTCAAAACGTTCCATATCCGCAAACTTAGCTAATTTTCCTTTGCTCATTGATTCTTTTTTTCTTCGTTTGGGTACAAAGGTACAAAAATTATAAATACTCTTATTACAATTACATTTATAATTTTTGATATTTAACCAAATCTACCGGAAATTCTTTTCAGAAACGGCAGAACTGTTGCCTCCATCATCAAAAATGAAAGAATATAGACATCAGTATTGTCCTACCTCGCAACTGATACTCCTTGCCCGTACGGGTCAACCCAGAATAAACAGTATAGCCGTAGGTGCGCTGATTGAAAAGATTGAGCGCAGTCAGGCTCAACTCCATACCATTCCTGAAGCCATAACTGGTGGATGCATCGGCAAGAGTAAGATTCTTGTGCTGATGATCTGCTATCTGATTGCGATAATGCTCTCCATGCAACTTGATGAACCATGACTTCAATGGCTGGAAGTTGAAAGTGAGATTCTGGGCAAGATTGGTAGAGGAAGAATCGAAACCCAAATTCTTCAATACCATCTTATCCTTATCCCAGTTCAGCTCATAGGTGAAATTTAACCAATCCACAGGACGACCACTCCACTTTGCCGACATCATATAGTTATCAGATGAATAGGCTGAAGGAGAATCGTTCTGACGCAGGAAGCCATCAAACCTCAGATAATCAAAACCTACGCTAACGAGTCCATGCATGAATCCCAATCCCTTACTTACCTTTCCACCAGCCATCAGGTTTTCAGAACTGCTGCTGTTGGAGAAATAGGAGTTGATGATATAATCACCCACAAAATCACGAGCCACCGTAAGATGACTGTCGGACCAGCTCTTGCGGATGTAGGCATTGGCAAAGATGGTAGCAAGAGGACGCTTATAGTTGATGTTGAAGGAAACATGCTTGCTCCTGTCGGCGGTATAATCCACGAAACCCGTATAAAGATTACGGTAATCACGCATCAGCAGTCCCTGATAGAAATTCTGTTCGTCCACTTCCCGTTGAGCGATTCCACCGGAAAGCGTAGCCTGCAAACGGGCGGTGAGGAAATAGCTCACGCTGAGTTGAGGAGCAACCAGTGTCTTGCTGGCGTTCTCTTTCGCTCCCATCAACTTATCATTATAATAATAAGGTGTAAAGGTGATGGGCATCTGGAAACGGATATGCCAGCCACCCTGGTTATACTCTGCCTCCGGCGATGCATAGGCACGGAAGAAGGTCATGCCTATCTGATTGCGCATATTACCCAGGGAATCAGGTACTCCCTCCAGATGACTCTTCATCGTTCTGCTCAATACCTGCAAGCCTACCTTCATTATTACGGTAAAAGGCTTGAGGAAAAAGCCGAGCGAAGTATTGGTATGACTGAAGAATGCTGCCGAACGAACACTTTGATAAGCCGTTTGCTGCAAATTATCAACAGACAGAGTGTGCGGATTCACCATATAAGCATTATACGTGTTAAAGGTATAGGTTCGTTTACCACTCCGATGCAACAGTTCCAGCTTGTCTGATACTTTATACTTCGGCATCTTGACCTGCTGATGATTAGGATAAGAGCCGGCAATATCCATCATGACATCATTCCAGGCCAGGTCGGCGGAAAGCTGATTGGCTACATACGCCTTTTCGCCATTCGAAGTCAGCGTAAAGTCGGCAACCAACCTGTTCTGCTTCTGTTTAGCCTGTTCATCCTCTACATCATAAATGGTTGAATCATTCAGGAAATACTGAGTATTACTGAATGAGGAAGAAAGAAGACGGTCGTGGGTATAGACTATCTGAGAAGACAAATCCGTATTTTTGCCTAACACCCAGAGATTATTGGTTGTGAAAACATGGGTCTGGTTCTTACGTACACGGCTGTCTGAAATATCCGTCAGCTGGTCGGGCGTAACATTCACGTAATCTTTCAGATTATAAGAATTTCCCATCACACCAGTGCCTTCATCCGAAAAGAGGAGATTGCCCTCACCGGTTACATCCGTACCTATATTATTACTCTTGAAGGTATTGAGCGACTGGGCTTTCTTGGCAAAGCGCATCAACGACATCTCGCCTTCCCAGACATTCAGCTTACCAAACTTCTCCCCTTTCTTCTGCTCCATACCGCCACCTGCCTTCAGCGTTCCAACCAGACGGCTCTTGGCAGATTCCTTCAGTTTGATGTTGATGGCAGGGTCTTGCGAAAACGACATATCTTCCAAAGCCTTGATAGGTTGATGATTGGTCATCACCTCTACCGAACCGACATCCTTCTGATGGATATTGTTGGTGGCGATGGAATAGCGGCCGCCGAGCATATCATGTCCTTCGATATAAAACTTGTTGATTGCCTTGCCGTTATATTTGATTTCTCCCTTATCCGACACCTCTATTCCCGGCATCTTCTTCAAGACATCAGCCAGGCTCTTGTCGTTGGCATCGGCAAAGCTTGCCACATTGTAGGAGATGGTATCGCCTCGCTGCCGGATGCTTGGAGCCTTCACCACAACATCCTTCAGCTTTGTAGCCTGCTCCGTCAGGAGCACATGATAAACAGTAGTATCCTTCGACAAAGGAATGGTTCTCACAGCATATCCCATCATCGAGAAATGCAGCACGTTACGACCATCCGGAATAGCATTGAGCGACAGCAGGAAACTTCCATCTGCCTGTGTCTTGGTAAACTTCAGGATTCTATTGCCGGCAGCAGGTCGGATGGTAACCATCACCCCCTGCAGTCCGTTGCCCGTATAGGCATCTTCCACCTTACCCGACAAGGTGACTTGCTGGGCATAGGTCAAAGTGCTCATACAGATAAACCACAGATATAAAAACAGTTGCTTCATAAATTATCTTCTTGAGAAACCAATCCGTTCTCTCTTTACGTTGATACTTATTCTTTTTCTATCAGATCATATTTCAGAGCCTCATCCGAACCACCCAGAGATATTCCCGTTGAAGCCTCGTTGATACTGTTCCAATTTTTCAGATACTTATATTTTGATTGCAGGAAATCCTTTCTTGTCGTTTTCTGAAAGCGCTTGAATTCCTTGTCCTGTACCCCAAAAGTAATAGGTTTTGCACTAACCTGCTGCATTCCATTGATACAGAAATAGTATTGCTTTCCCCTATCATACACTTCCATAATCAAGCCAGGGAGTCCGCAGAACTTCCAGGGACCGTCACTTACAGGAACATCCAAAGCAAACCAGGCAGTCCATTGTCTTCCCCGGAAGCAGCAGGTAGCCTTTTGGCATTCATGACCGAGCACCATCTTCGTGCTGTCATTTTCCATATTCCACTCCTGTGAGTTTAAAGCATCCTCATAAAGGTAATATTGTCCCAGCAAGAAGTCGGTAACAGTTATCTTTCCTTGCGGATAATTCTTGTAGATGGTTGCAGACATTCTGCGATGTGGTATGGCATTGTGTAATTGCTTTCCTTTCAATCCTTTTCCAACAGCTTCAGCCAAGAAGCTATCCCATAGTTTATCGCCATTAGGAGAAGCCATCAGAGAATCACACTGATAAGTATAATAGCTATAGCATTTAGAACACTCCGCTCCGATTTGCAGATAGAGCAAGTCTTCCTTGCGCTGTTGTTCTCCAGACAGCGTATCCGTAAGATATTCATATACATAGCTACACAGCATATTAGCCGTATCTATCTTTTTATTTTGGGCAAAGCCAATAAGATAAAAAGTTAAAAATAGAAATATGAAACACTTTCTCTTCATGATTTTTCAATACTATATATCTATTTATATTTTACAAACTTTCTAATTGTTTATATTTCCACTTTTTAGAACCAACTTTTTCTATCTGGGGAATATCAATGCCCTGTAGTTGCGTTTGTGACTGGAAATCTCCAAAAAGAAATATATATTGTTCCTTTAAGAATTTTTCAAATGTAGTCTTCTCAAATTTGTTGTTTCCAACGTAAGTCTTGCTAAAGACAATCGGCTCCTTTGACACCTTTTCCATGCCAAGAAGTTTAAAGGCATGGCTATTATCTTCCGTAGTAGCCTCCAAGATCAGTCCCGGCAATCCACATAATTTCCAAGGACCATCAGTTATTGGAATATCCATAGCAAACCATGCAGTCCAACAATGACCACGATATTGACAGACTGCCTTTTGGCATTCATGTCCCAAGATTAATTTAGAAGAATCTTGTATTACCCAATTCTGAGCATATAAAGTATCTTCATAAATATAATCTTGCATCAGTAAGCCATCTGTTACAGTCATCTTTCCTTGCGGATAGTTTTTGTACACATAGGCTTTCATCCTTTTATGAGGCCACTCGGTCTTACTACCTATCGCAGCATTTATTTGCTGGCGCAGTATTACATCTCTATCAGGAGAAGCAAAAATAGAATCTACCTGCATACTATAATAACTATAGCATTTGGACATATTTTTACCTATCTGCAGCACCAACCAATCCTTGGCTGTTTTTCCAGACAAAGTATCCACTACATAAGTATAATCATATTGACATTTCAGATAAGCCTCATCTATTTTTTTCTGGGCATAACAACATCCTATCCCCATATAGGCTAAGATTGTTAATGCCACCAAACTTTTCAATTTCTCCATAACTTTTCCTTGTTTAAAATAAAGATACTCTTTGATTCTATTCTCTTTCTATCAAGTCATAGTTACGTTTATCGTCTGACAGACCTAAGGATATACCTGAAGTAGCCTCGCTTATGCTATTTTGATTATGAAAATAATTATATTCAGACTTCAGAAAAGCTTTCCGGTCTGTCTTTATCCGTTTTCTATTGAAAACATCATAAACGATAGGCGTGCCAGCATCCTTCTGCAATCCCTTGATGCAAAAATATTGCTGTCTCCCCTTGTCATACACTTCCATAATCAAACCAGGAAGACCACAAAATTTCCAAGGGCCATCACTCATAGGAACATCCAAGGCAAACCATGCCGTCCAAGAGCGACCACGGAATCTGCAGGTTGCCTTCTGGCAGTTATAGCCTAATATGTTTTTAATGCTATCACCTTCTACAATCCAATTCTGTACACCCAGGCTATCACTATATTCATAATACTGAGACATCAGATCGTCCGTTACCGTCATTATGTTCTGCGGATAATTCTTATAGACGCACGCCGTCATTCTGCGATGTGGAAAAGAATTAGTCAGATACCCTTCTCGCTTTAACGCTTCTTTAAACAATGCACGAAACTTTGCCTTGCCATCTTCTGTAGATTGCAAGGAATCAGACTGATACGTATAATAGCTGTAGCATTTTGAAATATTCTTTCCGATAGAAAGAAAGAGTAAATCCTCTCCTTTCTCATCATTCTTTATCGTATCTTTCGAATAACAATAATAGTATGAGCAGAGATATTGCCCACTGTCTATCACGTTATTCTTAGCTTGCAACAGAAGCGCACCAAAGAACAACATGGATATACTTATAAAAAATCTCTTAACAAACATATTAATATAACCTTTAAAAATTAAAGAAATACTCTTTTGACTGCAAAAGTACTAAATCATTTTCAGAATCCTTTATCTTGAAGTATAATTTATATTAATAAGGTGAAGAAAAGACGGAAGAGTTCGCAAAAGGTTTAAACATCCGGGGCATAGAAAGCTACTTTCGAAAACACTCTTCACGAAGAATCGCCAGGAAGCTATTCCGTTGCTTCGCTGGCGATTCTGCGAGAGAGATTTATCTATGTAATATCGTGTTCTTATTCCGCCTGAATACCGAAGTACTCGTTGAGTTCGGCGATGGCAGCACCATCGGCATTCGGAAGATCCTTCACCAACTTGCCTTTCTCCAGCAGGAGGATGCGGGTGGAGATGTCGGCAATGAAGTTGAGGTTATGGCTGGAGATGATGACCGTGGTGCCCTGCTCCTTGCAGATGCGCTGAATCATGTGGGCGATAGTCATCTGGGAAGAAGGGTCAAGATAGTTGAAAGGCTCATCCAGGAGAAGGACCTTCGGATTGATGATCATCGCTCCAATGATGCCAATCTTCTGTCGGTTGCCCTGAGAGAAATCACGGAGATACTTCTTGGTTCCCATGATTTCATCGTGCATAAAGCCCTCAAACTGCGCCAGACGCTCCTGCAAGGTTTTATCGTCGATGTTATAGACATCAGCAATGAAATCGAAGTATTCCTCAGGGGTGAGGAAGTCGATGAGGAATCTGCCGTCGATGTAACTGCCGGTATATTCCTTCCACGTCTCACTCTCATTCACCTTTTGTCCATTGCTTTCCACGAAACCATCATCAGCCTGAATCAGGTCGAGAATCAGACGGAGCAAGGTGGTCTTGCCCGCACCATTATTACCTACGAGTCCTATCAGCTCGCCCTTTGCAACACCCAGATTATCAATATCGAGTACGGTATTGCCATTATATATCTTCTTGAGATTCTGAATCTTAATCATTTTACTTTGAACTTTGAATTTTGAACATTGAACTTTATGATTACTCTCCTAGCTTTCCATGAACTTCTCCATGCGCTTATACTTGTTCTTCTCGAAGATGGCAGCAATCTTGGCGATGAACCATTTGTGGATGGCGATGCTGAAGACTGCCAGCGCTACGCAGGTGATAAACCATGCCGTCTCGCCGAAGAAATGATAGATGGCACAGACGCCAGCCAGCGGGAAGAGGAAGGCGATGGCATAAAGATTGATCTTCAGATTTGCTCCCTGCATGCTGAACATGGAAGTCTGGAATATCTCCAGACGGGAAGAAAAGAGTGCCGTAGGCAGATTGAAGAGATTGATGAATACTGCCAGACAGAAACCGCTGATGAGCACCTGGATTCCGATTCCTGCCTCCAGGAAAAGGAACGGAAGGGTGAGCAACAAGGCGACAGCACTCACTACCATATAATAATAGAAGCAATTCTGCAGCATCTGCTTCACCTTTACCGGCTTGGTCATCAAACCATGGAAGAAGTTTGCCTCAATACCAAAGGTCCATTGCGATAATACCACCGATGGCAGCAGGATGGCACCTGCCACATAGAGGGTAGTCATAGCCACCTTATCCCCCATTTCCTGTCCCGGCTCTAAAGGCACCAGGGCGAAGAGATAGGCATCGAAGAGGAAGATGGCGGTAATCATAATCACCATCGTACGGACACGCTTTGCTCTCAACGTGCCGATATATTGCAGGCTGAAGAGGTTGATATGACTGAATCCACGGAACTTGGAAACCTTCTGCTTCTGCTCGTTATAAATCTTTTCGTGATAGAGATAGGCGGTAAGTCCAGTGAATACCGCTCCTGCAAGGAAGAAAAGACCTATCCATCCCATATATACCGGGAAGAAGGAAGCCACAAACATATATCCTATCAGCACGGCAAACATTCCCATCCATCCCAGTATCAAAGGCCATTTCAGAATCCACTCCGTAGCCTTGCGGTAACAGGTGATATAGATGCCGTTGATGAAAGAGAACTCCAGGAATAGGAAAAAGCTGGCTACAGCCTCACTTGCCGGCAGGAGATAGATGAACACCGGAAGCGTAAGCACCGGAAGCACATAGTTCCAGAAGCTCACGAGATTGGTAGTGAGCAGGAACTTGTTCCAGATTTTCTCAGGCACAGGGCGCGACTTCACATAATCATCCATTGCCGTAATATCCCGCTTCATCACCATCTTCATGATGATGTCTGGAATCAGCATGCCGATTACGATGCCCGCACCCAATAATGCCGGCATATCTTCTCCCTTCAGTTCTCCTCCACTCTCGGTGAAGCCCTGGTAGAAGCCCACACCCACCATCACATACAGGAAGATGATGTAGCACGCCACGAAAGCATCTCTCTTGCGGAAGTTACGGCGCTGTTGCAGCCACCATAACCTTAACAGTAATTTCAACATAATTCTTTCATTTCATTGGTTTATGGATGCAAAGGTAAATAAAAAACTGAGAAATCTATGACAAAACGAAAGAAATAACTTAAAAATAACATTAGATAAGAAACAATTTGCAAGAAGAACTGAGAAGTTATAAGAGAAAAAACAAAAAAGCAGCATCTTCATCCCGAAGATGCTGCTCGTTTCTAACTAAAACTAACTCATGTATCAACTATTCTCCAAAACTATTAAAACCTAAAAAACAATTCTATTTTACCGGCAAGATGTTACCATCCTCATCATAGAAGAGAGGAGCCACCTTTACGCTGCGAAGCCAGGTTGTATCATTTGAAGGCACACAGTCGTGATGGAACAGATACCACTGTCCCTTATACTCGCAGATACTGTGATGGGTTGTCCAACCTACCACCGGCTCCAGGATAACACCCTTATAAGTAAATGGACCATAAGGATTATCACCTACAGCATAGCAGAGATAATGAGTATCACCCGTAGAGTAACTGAAGTAATACTTGCCCTTATACTTGTGCATCCAGCTAGCCTCGAAGAAGCGATGCGGATCATCGGCTGTCAATACCTTACCCTCCTCGTCAACGATGACAACAGGCTTTGGCATCTCAGCAAACTGCTGAACATCATCAGTCATCATGGCTACACGGGATGGCAACGGATTCTCCTTGCCTTCTGGAAGATGCTCATCCTTCAGTGCCTTGTTGTCCTTGTACCACTGAAGCTGACCGCCCCAGATACCACCGAAGTAGCAGTAAATCTTGCCATCATCATCCTTGAACACGCAAGGGTCGATGCTGTATGACTTGCGGATTGGGTCGGCATTCGGAACGAAAGGACCTTCCGGCTTATCAGCCACAGCCACACCGAGATGGAACACGCCATTATAATCCTTGGCAGAGAAGATGAGATAGTACTTGCCATCCTTCTCTACTACATCGTTGTCCCACATCTGCTTCTCAGCCCATGGCACATCCTTCACATCGAGAATCACACCATGATCGGTTACCTCACCTTCCATCACATCGTCCATAGAGAGAACATGATAGTCTTTCATCTGGAAGTGACCGCCATCATCGTCGAAGCTTTCGCCGCTGTCCCAGTCATGAGATGGGTAAACATACAGACGACCGTTAAACACATTGGCAGATGGATCTGCCATATAATCCTTTGGGAACAAATATCTTGCTTTCATTGTTATCTTATATTTAAAGAGATTGATGATATTATCTTAAGAGATCCTATTTGAAGAGATCTTATTTAAAGAGATTGACGATTTCCTTCACCACTGGCTTCACCTCGTTGTTGCGGTCGATGAGCAGTGGATAGTTGGTTCTGCCAGGGATAGGCCAGCCATTGAGCCATGAGTGACCATCGTTGACACCCCAGAAGGTAACACGAGTGATGACATCCTTGTGACGCTCTACAATCTTGAAGAGATCGAGATAACGCTGGTTGAAGAGTTTCTGTGCCTTCTTGTTAAGTCCCTTCACGTATGGATTGTACTTCTTCTGAAGTTCAAACTTCTGACTGATTTCCGCTCCGCCGAATCCTTCCGGATTAGGAAGCATGTTCATATCCAGCTCAGTCAGCATCACCTTGACACCTTCACCTGCAAAAGCCTCGATGCTCTTCTCATACTCAGCATAATCAGGATAATCAAAACCATTGTGGCTCTGCATACCTACAGCATCGATGCGGAGACCCTTCGCCTTCAAATCGCGAACCAGCTTGCAGATAGCCTCTCGCTTAGCTGGCTTCGAAGTAGAATAATCATTATAGTAAAGCTCTACGTTAGGGTCAGCCTCATGCGCAAAGCGGAAAGCCAGTTCGATGAACTCCGGACCGATAATCTTATAATATAGAGACTTGCGGTAAGAGCCATCATCCTCAAAAGCCTCGTTCACTACGTCCCATCCCTTTACTCTACCTTTATAATGAGTAACCACATTCATGATGTGATTATACATTCTGCCGATGAGCACTTCACGGCTTACCAGATTACCCTTATCATCGGTAAACATCCACTTAGGTGGCTGAGAGTGCCAAACCAGGCAATGACCTATCAAGGTCTTGCCGTTCTTCTCTGCCCAGTCAGCCAGCTTATCGCCATCGGTGAAATCAAAGCGATTCACCTCCGGATGATTTTCCTCGCCCTTCATACAGTTCTCGGCAACCACCTGGTTAAACTGCTTCTTCACTACTTCCTCACCGGCCGGGTCTTGTCCGTCTGTCAGAGAAGTATTAACGGCTGCACCCACCAGGAAGTACTTGCCCATGGTCTCCTGGAATGTTGGGATTGTCGTATTATTATTGCCTTTCTGGGCAAAAGCTGCAGAAGCAAGCATCAAGCCCAAGGCTAAAGTTGAAATTTTCTTCATGTCTAATTTATATTTTTCTCAATTTTAAATGTTACTTTTTCTGTTTGTGCCGATCCTCAATCTTCTTGTTGATATCATCGATAACCGCATCTGTCAACTCATACTTCGAAATAATGAAGATGGCGAGCAGCAACAAGGCAGCAGGAATGACACATACCAACCAGAGAATACCCTCCTGAGCCTCAGGAGTCTGCTCCACGGCCTTCGGATTGTAAGCCACGTAAGCAAGGATGGCTGGAGCCACCACACTACCCAAGGTCATACCCGCCTTGAAGAAGATGCCCGTCAAGGCATTCACGATACCTGCAATACGCTTGCCACTCTTATACTCTCCATAAGAGATAACCTCAGGAACAAGAGCCCACATATAACCCGTAGCTACAATAACACCCGTTGACTTAACAAACTGGGCGATATAGACGAGCATCATACTTGGCTGCTCCATCTTTGCTACCAGATAAAGGAATGCCATACCCACGATGGCGATGCCCAGGAACACATAGAACATGTTCTTCTTGCCGATTGCCTTCTTAATCATAGGCACCAGTGGCATGAAGATGAACGATGGTGCCGAACCCAAACCCATGAAGATGGAAAGCTGCTCGGAGGTTCCGTGAAGGTTGCTGTTCATGAAGTAAGCTCCTGCCGCATTGCCGATAGACATCATGGCGAAGGCGGTGATGAAGAAGAAGGCTATGATACGCAAAGGACGGTTGTGGAAAAATTCCATCCAAAGGTCGCTTATCTTCACATTGGCACTCTCCTCGGCATTCATTACCACACGCTCCTTACACTGTGAGAAACAGAAGAGGAGCAACAACAAACCAATGACGGCATAGATGGTCATGGTGGTAAACCAAGCCACCGGATCCTTAGGCAAACCATCCGACTGCTGGTCGGTAAAGTATGCGATGAGCAACGGAAGGCCTGAGCCTACAGCCAAACCGCCACAGTTTGCCATAAACATACGAACTGACGTCAACACCGTGATTTCATCGGTATCACGAGTCAGCGATGAGTTCAAGGCTCCATAAGGTACATTGATAAATGTATAGAGCAATGTCATGGCAATGTATGTGATATAGGCATAGAGCAGGGATGGTGCAAAACCATTCCAGAAGCAGAGGATGGCAAAGCCCGAAAGTGGGATTCCTACGAATACCAGATAAGAGCGATACTTACCCAACTTAGGATTGTGCTTATCTATAAGGGCACCTACAATAGGGTCCCAAATCACATTTGCAACATTTCCTACCGTAAACATCACGGAAACGTCAACTGCATCGAGTCCATAGATATCGGTATAGAAGAACAACAAGTACATACATGTTGTCTGGAAGATGAGGTTTTGTGCCAAGTCACCAGAACCGAATCCGATGCGCTGCAACCAACTCAATTTGTAGAATCCCTGGGATTCCTGTGAATTCTTTTCCATATCTTTATTCTTTTATTTCAATTTTTCTGCGGCAAACTTGCCCATAGCTTCATATCCCTTAGGGTTGAGATGCAACCAGTCGTCTGAATATTCAGCCTTCAGGCGCTGAGGGTCTTTCGGGTCACGGGTTAATTCATCGAAATCGATGACCTCATCAAAGGCACCGCTCTTTCTAATCCATTCGTTCACGGTTTGGCGCATTGCCTCATGCCAGAAAGAATACCATCCGTTTCCCTTGGTTGGGGTGATGGTTCCGCCATACACCTTGATGCCTTTAGCCTTGGCTTTTGCTATCAGCACCTTGTAGCAAGCTATCAGGGTATCTGTTACATGTTCATAATTTCCTCCGCAGCAACCGATATCGTTGGTTCCTTCGAAGATAATGAGCTTATCCACACCTGTCTGTCCCAGGATGTCACGGTCGAAACGCTTCATAGCTGGTTCGCTCAATCCGCCTTGCACCACGCAGTTGCCACCGATACCGAGATTCAACACACCGTATGGCTTCTCTGCATTCAGGGCATCCGAGAGGAAATCGGTCCATCGGTTCTGATGGTTGGTGGTACTTCCACGGCCATCGGTAATAGAGTTTCCGAGGATAGCCACCACAGGGGTAGTCTTATCGGTCTTCACATCAATGGCTGAAAGATTATACCAGTGGTCAGCCTTCTCCTGCTTATCGAAAGCAGCATCCGTTGGCTTCACCGCCTTGCCCTTCACATTACTAACAATATAAGATGTGGTACGTGATCCGCGATGAGATGTTGCATTCACCGGTGTCTGCTTGCCATAATCGATGGTAATCGTGAGGCGCTGACCACTCTTCAAGGCATACTTCAAATCATCAGAGAAGATAGCCTTACCAGGAGCAATGGTTACATTCTTCTTGCCATTAAACTTGAGATACTTCACCGTCTTAGCATGAATTCCCCAGTTGCTAGGAACATCTGTATCTGCAATATACACCGATTTGATTTCCACCGGTTCCTTGCTCTGCTCGTTGCTGAGCTTCACTCTGAGTTCCTCTCCGCCAAAGGATACATGAACCACCTGTCGGCAAGAGCGGTTGCTCAAGCTTTCCTTAGGCATATCTCCTTTGCCAGTCCATTCCACTGCAGTAGCCCAAGATCCTTTCCATACCTTCTGGGCGAAAGCTACAGAACTTGACGCAGCCAATACGAGCGCCAAAGATAAGATTCTTATTGCTTGTTTATTCATTGTTATTATGATGCTTTTAATGTTTCTATTGTTGTTGACGATGCAAATTTACTAATAAATTATGAAATAACAGGTATTTTATAGTTACCATTACTTTTCTATTTGTTTCATACTCACAAAAATGGCACAAAAAGATAAAGAAACAAAAAGAAACGAAACATATTGTTACATTAGAATTTGTTTCTTCCATTGTTTTTTGTTACTTTTGCAGCCATAATAACCTATTTAAATAAGAAACGGACAAAAAATATGAAGCATATCAGACATTGCCTCACGGCACTCTTCGCTATCGCCCTATCGCTTATGGTATGGGCCGACAGTGGTGAACTCTTCACTTCGGGCAAGCTATCCAGTTCGCTTATCAACTGTATTGTGCAAGACAAGTATGGCTATATCTGGGTGGGCACGGAATACGGACTTAGCAAGTTCGACGGCTACCGCTTTACCAACTATCTGCACAACGAAGAAGACACAACCTCCATCACCGACAATATTATCTCCGACCTTCTGGTAGATAAGAAAGGTAACCTCTGGATTGGTTGCGCCAAGGGATTGATGCGCTATAATTATGAGACGAACAATTTCTCCCGTCTCCAGTTTCCTGATGGCAGAAAGCCACGCATCTATTCGATGGTAGAAAGCCATCGCGGCGATATCCTGCTGGGCACTGCAGGTTACGGTCTCTACTCCGTGAAGAACAACGGCATAGAGAAAACGGCAAACAACAGATTCACCATCAGATGGGAAAGAGCATACGCCGAGCGCGACTCGGATGTATTCTTCACCCATATCTACGAAGACAAGCACCACTATCTCTGGCAGAGCAGTCACCTGTCAACCTTCACCCGATTCATCGAGAAGCAAGGCAAGGTGCAGCGCAAAGACTTCAAATCGCCATACGGAGCCCCTGTGGCATTCATCCAGCATCGCCCGCAAGCCATGCTCATCGTCTGCATGTATGGCATCATCTACTATGACTATCGAACGGGGCGTATAGCCGATGCCGGTTACGACCTGGGTACTTTCAAGAATCATGTAACCATCAACAATGCCACCTTCGACCACGAGGGCAACCTCTATATCAGCACATCTGAACATGGAGCCCTGATCATCAAGAAGGGAAGCAACAAGGTGGAACAGCTGGAAAACAGCAACAGCAATTTCAATCTTTCCACCGCCTTCGTCAACGATATCATCGAAGACAAGGACAACAACCTCTGGATAGGCTGTTACAAGAAAGGTCTCTATCTGCTCAACCAGCGCCAGCAAGCCTTCAGCAGCTGGAGTTTCTCGGCACAGAACTACATCATCGGCAGCAGCGTTTCTTCCATCGCCCCTGGCGAGAATGGCGAAACATGGTGTACGGTGCAAAACAGTGGCGTATTCTGTTTTGATGCTTCAGGAAAGATTATCGCCCACCCTACCTCGCCAGCAGGCACCTGCATCATCTACAAAGACCGCCGGGGTGCATACTGGATCAGCAACGGAAGTGCGCTCTACAGCTACAATCCGCATACGGGAGCCTATCAGGAAAAGCTCACCTTTACCAGCGCAGGTATCTACTGCATGACAGATGACAACCAGGGCAATCTCTATATCTCTGTATATAGCAAGGGCCTATATATATATAATGTGGAAAGCGGAAAGGTTACCGTACTCAATATGCGACAGAGAGGAAACAAGGGATTCCTCTGCAACGACTGGGTGCGCAGCATGGCATTCGACCATACCGGTCATCTGTGGATAGGTACTTCAAATGGCGTTTCCTGCCTCAACACGAAGACACTCAGCTTCAAGGACTTCGGATGGAATAACATTCTGAAAGACAGACAGGCGAATGGCATCTGCGAAGGAAAGAACGGCAATATGATTATCGGAACGGAAGAAGGACTCTATCTTTTCGACCGAAAGAACAACAAGCCCCTTGCTTTCCCTCACGCCGAAGTTCTGAAGGGAAAGCAGGTGTGCAGCATCATCAAAGACCATCAGGGCGACTTGTGGATAAGCACCACCATAGGCATCTGGCAGTATGACCAGAAGAACAGACAGTTTATCGGGCACATCAATGGCAACGGACTCACCACCCGTGAATACGTGCTGGGTTCCTCCATGCATACCGCCAGCGACCTCATCGCCTTCGGAACAAGTGACGGCATCACCACCTTCTACCCGGAAAGAGTGAGAGCCAAGAAGATGGAACTGGGAGATGTACACCTCACCAACTTTATCATCGACGGCAAGCCAATCAACTGTCTGACGGATGAGTTCACTATACCATACGAGGAGAATTCGTTCACGCTGGAGTTCTCGCTGCTCAACTACAGGAACACCGACAACATCAGCTTCCAATATCGTATCAACGAGGGAAAATGGAACAGCACCAACGAAGGCTCCAACGCAGTATCATTCAACAAGTTGAAACCGGGCAGCTACACCCTGGAGGTAAGAGCCATGAGCAATGGCAACTTCTCCAAGAAGTCAACCATCATCCACATCAAGGTGTGCGACCCTTGGTATGCTTCCACCTGGGCATTTCTCCTCTATTTCCTGACAGCAGCAGGCATCATCCTGTATATCATCTACCGATATGAGCGCCATCGCAAGGAAGACTTAGAGGAAACCAAGATGCAGTTCCTCATCAATGCCACACACGACATCCGTTCACCGTTGACACTGATTATGGGACCTCTCAACAAGCTGAAGACAAGAATCACGGATGCCGAAAGCAAACAGGATATCGATACCATCGACCGCAACGCCCAGCGCCTGCTGCTTCTGGTAAACCAGATACTCGACGAGCGAAAGATAGACAAAAACCAGATGCATCTGCACTGTCAGAAAACCCAGCTCAGGGAATTCCTGAACGGCATCATATCGCTCTACCGTTTCAATGCAGAAGAGCGCAACATCGCACTCTCGCTCCAGGAAGATGCGAGCCTCAACGATGCCAATGGCAAGTTGCCTGTATGGATAGACCGCATCAACTTCGACAAGGTGATTTCCAACCTGCTCTCCAACGCCATGAAGTATACCTTCAATGGCGGCACCATCACCCTCATTATGGGCAAGGACGAGAAGAATGCCATCATCAAGGTACAGGATACCGGCATCGGACTGAAGGAAGAGAAGACCGACCGACTCTTTGACCGGTTCTACCAGGGCAACAACAGCAGCGACCTTCACATCGAAGGCACCGGCATAGGACTGAACCTCTGCAAGGCATTCGTAGAGATGCATGGAGGCAAGATCAAGGCATACAACCGCACCGATGGCATCAAGGGTTCCTGCTTCGAGGTAACCATTCCGCTGGGCAAGGAACACCTCAAGCCAGAAGAGATTCTCAACGAGGAAGAGGACAGAAGCATCGAATCCACCGGTAAAAGAACGCAAGCCAACCGCAATTTCAATATCCTGATAGTAGATGACGATGCTGAGATTGCACATTATATCAAGACCGAACTGAGCGACTGGTACCGATTTGAACATGCCAGCAACGGCAAGGAAGGTCTCAAGATGTTGCTCACCGGTAAATATGATCTCGTGATAAGCGATGTGATGATGCCGGAAATGGATGGTATTACCATGCTCAAGAAGATTAAAGGCAACTCTAACGTAAGCGATATTCCAGTCATCCTGCTCACCTCCAAGAGCGAGGTAGAGAATCGACTAGAGGGATTGCGCAAAGGTGCCGATGCCTTCCTGGCTAAACCTTTCAATATGGAAGAGCTTCATATTCTCATAGACAATCTGGTTGACAATGTCCGACGCATCCGTGGCAAATACAGCGGTGCGCAGGGACAGAAGGCTAAGATTGAGCAGATAAAGGTAAAGGGCAATAACGACGCTCTCATGGAAAGAGTGATGAAATATATGAACGAGCACCTCGCCGACCCTGACCTCAACGTTGAGAAACTGACAGAAAATGTAGGCATCAGCCGTGCCCAACTGCACCGTAAGCTGAAAGAAATAGCAGGTGTCTCTGCCGGTGAATTCATCCGTAACTTACGATTAGAACAAGCTGCACGTCTTATTGAAGAAGGGCAGATCAACATCACGCAAGTAGCTTATTCCGTAGGATTTTGCAACCAGACTCACTTCTCTACAGTGTTCAAGAAGCACTATGGCATTTCACCAAGTGAATATGCTGAAACAAAGAGAAATGAGAAATAAACAACAAATAAAAGAAAATAAGGTATTTTTTCGTATCTTTGCAGCAGAAACAATAATAATACAAACTAACGATCTGCAAAGATATGAAGAAATACCTTATTTTTTTATTTACGGTACTTACATCACTCCATGTTTCTGCACAGAGTGATGGCTCACAGTTATGGCTAGGAAAGCAGTATGCCAACTCATGCCAAGTCATCTCACAGTTGCCCGATGATGCAACAGCCAAGATTGTCAAGCAGGAGTTGGAAAACAACTGGCGCGGCAAGAATGTTGAGCTAAAGATAGACAAGGCTCTGAATCTTGGCGAGGGCTATAACCTCTATGCCCGTCCTGCACAGCAAGGCGACAACATTCAATACGAAGCAACCATCACCGCCAGCAATCCTATCGGTTTGCTCTATGGTGCCTACGAGCTGATTCGACTTCAGAACACCGATGCCTACAACACAGGTAGCGGCAATCAACAGAACTTCAGTAAAGCTATAGATGAAACCGAGAAACCACAAGTGGGTCTCCGCATCCTCAACCATTGGGATAATCTCGATGGCAGCATCGAACGTGGCTATGCCGGCAAGAGCATCTTCAAATGGGAAGAAATCAAACTCGGCAAAAACGGCAAGGGTGGCAGCATCAGCAAGAGTCTTCACGACCGTCTCATCACCTATGCCCGTGCCAACGCATCGCTCGGCATCAACGGAAGTGTACTGAACAATGTAAATGCATCGCCAAAGATGATGACGGCAGAATATATTAATAAGGTGAAGGTCATCGCCAACATCCTGCGTCCATACGGCATCCGAGTGTATCTCAGCATCAACTTTGCTTCTCCTATGGCATTGGGCTATACCAAGACTGCAGACCCATTGGATAAAAAGGTACAACAGTGGTGGAAGAAGAAAGCAAAGGAGATTTATGCTGCCATTCCAGACTTTGGCGGATTCCTAGTAAAAGCTAATTCTGAAGGACAACCTGGTCCTGGCGATTACCACCGCACTCATGCCGAGGGAGCCAACATGCTTGCCGATGCCGTGAAGCCATACGGTGGCATTATCATGTGGCGAAGCTTTGTATATGGTGCTAACCATAAGGGAGAAGACCGTGTAAAGCAAGCTGTCAGCGAATTCAAAGGGATGGATGGAAAGTTCCGTGACAATGTAATTCTCCAGTCAAAGAACGGTCCGCTCGACTTCCAGCCTCGTGAACCATACGCTCCTATCTTCGACAACATCAAACAGACACCTCAGATAGCAGAACTTCAGATTACCCAGGAATATCTCGGACAGTCTAAACACCTCACCTATCTCGCCCCGATGTGGAAGGAATTCTTCGGATTCGTCAATCCAAGCAAACTGGTAGGTATCTCTGGCGTAGCCAATATCGGTGATGATGCCAACTGGTGCGGTCATCCTTTCTCACAGGCAAACTGGTATGCCTTCGGTCGCCTGGCATGGAATCCTTCGCTCAGCGCCGAAGAGATTGCTCATGAATGGCTCGTACAAACCTACGAAAACCAGGACGAGAAGTTCACCAAACCTGTGGAGATGATGATGATGACCTCACGTGAGGCTTGCGTCAACTATATGATGCCATTGGGCTTACACCATATCTTCAAGTTCGATCACCACTACGGTCCGGAACCGGATGGTTTCATCGCCAGCTATCCATTGGAGTGGTGCCCTGTTTATTATCACAAGGCAGATGCCAAGGGTATCGGTTTCGACCGCTCATCCAAAGGTACAGATGCCGTAGGTCAGTATCCGGAGCCATATCGCAGTCTGTATGACAACATCGAGACTTGCCCTGAAGAATATCTCCTATGGTTCCATCATGTAGCTTGGAATTACAAAATGAAGTCGGGCAGCACCCTCTGGCAGGAACTCTGCATGAAGTACAACATGGGTGTGGCGATGGTAGAAGTTTACCGCGACTTCTGGCACACCTCAGCCAAACAGTATATGAAGGGGCATGAACAGGAATGGCAACATACCGATTCATTACTCAATGTACAGTTGGAAAACGCCAAGGAATGGCGCAATACCTGCCTCAAGTATTTCCAGAACTATGTATCTTCTACAGTAGATAAGTAATAGTAGAACCCGCAGGAAAGTAATGATAAAGTGTCGTAATCTCAGATTTTTTATGAGATTGCGACACTTTTCTCGTTAGAAAGTTGTCGTAATCTCATTTTTTTTGTAACTTTGCGACAGTTTTAAGCAAAAAAGACAGATATGAAAGAGAACATCATCGGAAGAGAACAAGAGATATCCAAGCTGGAGAACTACATCTCTAGTCGTAAATCGGAGTTTATTGCCATATACGGCAGACGACGTGTAGGTAAAACATTTCTCATCAAGGAAATGTTTGAGGGACGTTTTACCTTCCGAGTTACAGGCAAAGACAATGTCTCTACCAAGGAACAACTCACCAATTTTGGCTTTGCCCTCCTTGAGCAAATGAATGTGGATACAATGCCTAAAGACTGGGAAGAAGCCTTCAGATTATTACAAAAGGCTATAGAAAATATGCCGGAAGGCGCGAAGGTCATCTTCTTCGATGAACTTCCATGGTTTGACACTCGTTCCTCTCACTTCATCAGTGTCTTGGAGCACTTCTGGAACGACTGGGCTTTCTATCGCAACGACATCAAGTTGATAACCTGCGGAAGTGCCACTACCTGGATGATAGACAATGTCATCAACTCTCATGGCGGTCTCCACAATCGTGTTACGCACAATATCCTTCTCTCACCTTTCTGCCTGAGAGAAGTAGAAGACTATTTCAAGGCACAGGGATTCAATTATGAGCGACCAGAAATCATCGAATGCTTCATGGCTGTAGGTGGAATTGCCTATTATCTCTCCCTCTTTGAAAGCGACAAGAGCGTGGCACAAAATATCCAGCAACTATGCTTTACACGTGGTGGCGAACTGACAGAAGAATTCGACCGTCTCTTCAAATCTTTATTCAAGAAAGCAGACAATTACCAAACAATCGTAACGGCACTGAAAGATAAGGGCAAAGGCATGACGAGACAAGAACTCTTGGATGCTACGCATCTTCCCAACAACGGTAGGTTTACGAGCATGCTAAAGGAACTGGAGCAGTGCGACTTCATCCGCAGTTACAATCCTTTTGGAAAGACCAAAAAGGAATGTATGTATCAACTGATAGACCCATTCACATTGTTCTACTTCAAATTCATGCACAACAAAGGTACATTCTTTGACGACTACTGGATCAAGATGCAATCCACCAGCGAGTATGCCTCATGGTGTGGCCATGCCTTCGAGATAACTTGCCTTCATCACATCAACAATATCGTAAAAGCCCTTGGCATAGATGGTTGCATCAACATCCCATGCGCTTGGTCGTATCGCCCTACCAGCAAGACATTGGCAGACGAGGATGCCGATGAGGATTTGAAACAAGGTGCCCAGATAGACTTATTGATAGACCGCTCCGACAAGTCCATTTCCATCTGCGAGATGAAATACTGTCAGGGAGAATATGAAATCAACAAGGCATACGATGCCCATCTCATGCACCGCCTTAACATATTCAAGAAAGTGACCAAGACTAACAAGACCCTCATCCCTACCTTCATCACTCCATACGGACTATATAATAATATGTATGCAAGAAAAATAACAAGACAAGTAACAGGGGATGACTTGTTTGCATAACATAATTTGGGGTTATAAAAAACACTTTCTTGGACGTAATATAAAAAAGAGTGCAGCTTCTCATATGCAAAGATACGCTTTCCTTCTGAAAGATGCAAGGAATTATTGGAAAATGTTTGAGAGTGAGGGAGATAAAAAGAAAAAGGTGTATCCCCGCTTGCCCGATGTATGGGGCAAGAAGGATACACCTTATTATATTATAGTCCTTTAATTTCCTGCTCTGTCAAACCAGTAATTAAAGCAATCTGCTCTATGCTCAATCCATTAGCCAGCATTTTGCGGGCAATGTTATTTTTCTCTTCAGTTCTACCTTCAGCTCTGCCTTCAGCTCTGCCTTCTTCCATACCTTCCAATCTTGCATTTCCCAGAACGTCATTTTGAATCATGATGGCATTGATGTGCTCATCGTATGCATAGCGTTCTGCATCCGACATGGAATAGTATTTCAGCTTCTCACGAGCTTCCTGCAGACCTGGCGCTTGGGTTTCAGGAGAGATGACACCATTCTTCAGATACTCAACCCATTCTTCCAATGGTGATTTAGCCACCTTGTTGAATTCGTTTACACGAACCAGAATATAAGTTGGGAAAATCTCGGAAGGCGATTTCCTCACTATCGTATCTTTCTCCTTGGTGCTGATGATCAGATGGTCTTGGGTATGCAAGCCCACGAAGTTATTCTGTCCCACATAGATGTAGTCTGATCCCTTTCCCAGATCAAAGTACAGAATGCTGATGGAATATACTTTCTTCACCTCTTTGTATGTATTTCCCAGATAGATATGCTCTGTAATAGCTTTAGCTACTCCATATAGCACACGCTCCAGGTAATACAGTTCACTTGTGTTCTGTATCTCGACGATAATGATTTCTCCCTTGCTGTTTTTCGCCTTGATATCAACCCTGTTGAACTTATCATTAGACTGCTGCTGGTTGCCTTCACTCTCCAAGATATCGATAATCTTGATAGGTTCATTCAGAAATACAGTCAAGAAGCCCTCAAGCACTCCAAAGTTCGCCTTTTGGCGAAGCAAGCGCTTGATGGCCCAGTCAAATCTTATGTATCTATCTCTTAGCTCTGTCATATTTGCCTCCTTATTTTAATAATTCAACTTTCGTGCTGCAAAGATTATGCTAGCGAGCGTGATATAAGCTTGCTTACAAATTGCCGAGCGCTGCTAATCTTCTGCAAAGATACGCTTTTCTTCTGAAAGATGCAAGGAATTATTGGAAAATGTTTGAGGGTGAAGGAGATAAAAAGAAAAAGGTGTATCCACACTTGCCCAATGTGTGGGGCAAGAAGGATACACCTTATTATATATATGAGGGATATATGTCCGATTGCTTACTTTACAATCTTCATGGTATTGTTTCCACACTTCAAGATAAACAAGCCGGTGCCAGGGATATTGTTCTTCTGGAACTCGGAGGTCTTCATCTTACATACCAGCTGGCCTTCGGCATTATATACATAGGTATATGGAGAAGTTTCGCCAGCATTATAAAACAAAGAATTTATACCGGTAGTTCCATGCCAATCTGCATCCGTCACAGCAGTTAAAGCTATGGAATTATCGCTTTTTACAAGAATATAACTATTGTTGTTTCCTTCCGAAATATGTACTGGCTCCCAATAATCATCTGTATCATCTTTCGAAGCCGGATATATACGGTATGAACCATCTGCCAAATCACTAGGCAACAAACACATATTAGATGATGCTTTTGTCAAATAATACATATTCGGCACATTCTTGTTTTCTTGTGATAACAATACATATTGCTTACCGTTTCCTTCAAGAACAACACCTAATAAACCCGTGAAATCCTGATCAGACAGGTTTGCATACTTTCCGTCATTTATCAGTAATTTAGTAGAGCCCAATTTGGTTACCTTGAAGTTGTCTTCTGAGACAATTTCAGAATGGTGTTTGATGTCTGCACTTGGTTTATCCACACCCGACAACATAGTCTGTCCAGTAGAAAATTTATTTCCTGTAGGATTAAGCAAAGCAATATCATAATATCCATCATTATTGCCATCCCATCCCCAATTGACATGAACAAAGTTATTTTGATCGAATCCATCCAATACAAAACAATGTCCACCATTACTTTCATCCACACCCGTATAGATGATAGGGCGACCAGCCTTTAATTCATCATATACTTTGTTTATCCATTCTTTAGTGGTATAATAGTCTCTATAATGAATCTGCAAATTCTTATGATACCCAAAGTTCTTTCGCAAAGCAGTAGCAGCATTATATGAATACGCTCCACTTCCACCTGTATTATACTGCATCTTGATAGAAACACCACACTGATACATCAAGGTTGCTACAGCCAAAGCAGACTCATCAGAGTATTCACCCTTTTTATATGTAGGTGTCATAAGATTCCATTGATAATAGGTATTATTAAAGTCTGCACTCAAAATTCTGTCTTGGAAAGAATAGGTAATGTTTCCAGTTCCCTTTTCAGGATATTGATGGTAATACATTACCTGTGCCATCGCTGTTGCCACACATCCCGTTGGATATATAGCTTTTTCATTCTCCCTTTCTGTAGGACACAAATTATTGTATGGAGTATCCTGTCCCCATAGAGTTTTAAGCAGAGGATCTATTGCTTCTTTACTTTCCAATGCTGTTGAAGAAGCGGTACGTGACTTGAGAGCCTGATTGGCAGCATTTAGATACCACATCAAGTCTGGAGATTCCAAGTTTGTTTTCTTGTCAGAATATCCAAGAATAGGTGCATTCGTATCATCGTTACTTACAATAACAAAACCTCCATTACTATATCCCAACACAGACAATGCATCAAGAGTTTTCAACTCAAGAATCTTATTCTGGTTGTTGGCTCTTGAAAAATTGTGATTTTTGATTAAATAACTTTTAGCAATGGCTAGCTTTTCTTCGCTTGTTCTTTCTTTAGCGAATGATGAACCAAGACTTAAAGTCAAGATCAGAATGAGTACAAGTCTTTTCATAAGCGTTATATTCAAAAAAAGAGAGATCGACCGTTTGATTCGGTCGGTCTCTCTTTATATTTATTATTTTGATGGTTCAAAATCTTCTGGGAAATAGAAATCTTCTGCAAAGTCACCAAATGAACCTACATTAGGAACAAAGTGGGTCAAAGTCATCTTAGCAACCTTATTCTTTGCATCATAGACACCACTACCTTGAACACCAATTACACCATAATTCGGATGAGTCCATGCTGCCTGAGCAGCAACAGTAATTTTCTTGGTCTCCCAATCAATGACGAAAGTAATGTTACGTCCCTGATCATAAAGATCTGGCAACATATACTTGCCATTACCAAGCTCATATACGATCTGCTCCCATGAATCCCCAGCAAATGCAGAACTGAATGTACCAACATATTTCTTTGGAGTCTTTACATTAATTGTAATGGTGTTAGCGCCATAGTGATAAGCCTGACCTTCAGCCACGCTGATATTTACATTCTCATCAGAACCGCTTTCCAAATTAGAAGTAACAGTAACTGTCTTTGTCTTCTCATTAGCGCCGAAGCTTACCTGAGATGGAACATTGAACTTACTGTTATCAGATGTCAAAGTAACTGTACCAGCTTCTACAGTATCACGACGCTGTACTGTAATCTCGAACTCCTGAGCCTGACCAGGTGTAAACATAAAACTTGTTGTGTTAGCAATCAAGAATGCTCCCTTATTTTCTGGTGCAGCAGGATCATAATCATAACTATCTGTACATGATGTCAATCCGATTACCATGATAGCACACAGTAAAGAAAGACTATATTTCAATAACTTTTTCATGTCTTTTTTCTATTTATAAGTTTTACTTACCTGTCCAAGGAGTATATTTATCAGATGGGTCTGGGTTATTGTATTCCTTAACCTGTACATTACCCTCTTCCTCGTTGGCAGAAATTACCCAGTTCATCCAAGCAGGACGACCATTAGAGTTGAATCTCTGCTGATCGAGATGGTTAGTTCCTTCATAACCACGTGTACTGCTATAGTTCAAACGCTTGAGGTCGAAGAAAGACTGGCCTTCACCCCACAACTCAATACGCTTGTGGAATACGATTTCCTCTACGACAGCATCCTTGTCAGAAACCTTGCAGGTATAACTTGCATCACGATAAGTCTTCACGAATGATTCAAGAAGCTGCTTACCACGAGCAGGATCCTGATGAGCTGCAGCTTCAGCCTCAATCAGATACATTTCCTCTACACGCATCATTGGGAATGCAGTAGCACTAGCTACAGAAAAAGGAGCTGCTACACCTCCGTTTGGACGGAACTTCAAGCCAGAATAGTCTGCCAAGCTCTTACCAAGAGCGTCGTCAACATACATATTCTGACCATCGAGAGCAGAACCAGCAGGAGCTTTCCACTCCAACTTACGCCAGTCTGTGTTACTCAGACGCTCATACAATCTGCGATCAAGCATGTTGTTACAGCCACCGCCGCCAGCATAACCATAGCTAGTCTCATTAGATACCATAGAAGCCCAGTTTGCCAACATGCTCCACAAAGACTCCTTAGTATCCTGTGCACCCCACATCCACTTAGAAAGATCGTTGAAACCAGTTGTGGTGTTCAAGCTCTCCTCCTGAGTCATTGGCTTGCCCTTATATTCGTTGATTGCCATGCGAGCATACTTCTCTGCGTTAGCATAGTCCTCTACCCACATATACAAGCGAGCATAGAGACCATATACACAATCCAAGTGAGGCAGTGTCTTAGTTGTCTTATTCAACATAGGAATATATTCAGCAGCCTTGTCAAGGTCGCTCTTAATAAATTCCTTCATTTCCTCACGTGTAGCACGCTTGTTGTCACGAGCCTCAGCCTCTGTTGTTTTTTCTGTTACAATAGGGACTGTGAGACCAGCAACATCATTACCATAAGGACTCTTTGGATCAGTACCATCAGTTGGAAGATACTCATACTCACGTGCCATATCCAGATAAAGCAATGCACGATATGCGTATGCGGCACCAAGATAACCCTTCTGGATATCTGTTGCATTCTCTGGATTAACTGCAGAAATCACATTGTTTGTTGTATTAACAAACTTTGTCTGATAGTTGTACAGATACTGTGCAAAGACATAATCACGTCCTGCATACTTATTCTCTGCAAAATAGCTGAACTGATAATAACCAGCATCGTCTGTTGCACAAACGTCACTAGACTGGATGTCACGAATGTACATAAGAGCACCATAACCAAAAGCCCAATCATAACGACCACTGAAATATTTAGCTGTTGAATATGCAGGAATAGCCATCAAAAGTGCTTCTGTTGCAGAAGATGACTGCTGTACCTGTGATGTTGTTGCTGAATTTGTAGGCTCTGTCTCTTCGATACAACTAGTCAATGACATCGTTGATGCAACAAGAGTCAAAGCAGAAAGGCCATATATTAAACTCTTTTTCATATAATTCTTTCTTTATAAAAATTAGAATGTTACTGTAATACCACCAGATATTGTTCGAATTGGTGAATAGTATGCGTTTGATGTTGCACCTGTGATGCTCTGACGTGGGTCAAGACCCTGACGCTTTGACCAAAGCCACAAATTAGAACCTGTAGCGTAAACGCGAACCTTGTTGATACCAATCTTAGAGCACAACGCACGTGGGAGTGTATAACCCAAAGTTACATCCTGCAAGCTCAAGTACGAACCAGATACGAGGAATCGGTCGGATGTATATGCTGCATAAGAGTCACCATACTGAATGCGAGGAATATCAGATGAAGTGTTAGATGGAGTCCAAGCATCAAGCAAGTCTGCATGGAAAGAACGACCTCTAGAAATACTCATCAATGAAGAATAAGAAGAATCATAAATCTTACCACCCAACTGATAAGTGAAGTCCATAGAGAAATCAAATCCCTTATATGACACACTTGTACCGAAACCACCGTATGCATCTGGCAATGCTGTACCGCAAAGGTGCATAGTTGCCTCGCTGGCATTAGTAGTTGTGGTCTCACCATTTTCTGAATCCTTATAGTAAAGAGCCTCACCAGTCTCCTTATCTACACCAGCATATTTTGCCATATACCATGTATAGATAGGCTGACCTTCACCATAGAAGTAGCCACCACCAGCATAACCTCTTACGCCATCAACGGTAATAGCCTTTTTCTCTTCTGGCATAGAAGTAATCTTGTTCTTATATGCTGTAAAGTTGAAATTTGCACTCCATGTAAAGTCCTTGGTACGGATAATATCACCATTCAACTCCAACTCGACACCTGAGTTACGCATATCACCTACATTGTCATAGTAACCAGAGTATCCGTAAGATACAGGCAATGAGAAGAATGCCAACATATCGGTTGTCTTACGATAGAAATATTCTACGCTACCAGTCAAACGACCCTTCCAGAGAGAGAACTCGGTACCAATATTCAGGTTACCGCCCTTCTCCCAGCTAATCTTGCGGTTACCCTTGGTAGAAGATGGCTTCAAAGAGATACTACCGTTTGAGTTACCGATAGAATAACGGTCGGTGTACAAGTAGTCACCAATGTTGTCATTACCCTGCTCACCATAAGAAGCCTTCAACTTCAACTCGTCAATCCATGAAGACTCAAACCACTTCTCCTTAGAAAGGATCCACGCTCCACCGAATGACCAGAAGTTACCCCAACGATTATCTGGATCGAAGCGAGAAGAAGCATCACGACGATAAGAGAATGAACCGAAGTACTTCTGTGCATAGTTATACTGTGCACGGCCAAAGAAACCTTCTGTATTATAATCGGTTGTATATGAGCCAATGCTACCATCAACAATAGCTGCATCCAACTCAGAATTATAGATAGAGAAGATATTACTCTTGCTACCTGACAATACATAGTAACGTGTACGATAGTACTCATGACCTACCATTGCCTCAACATCATGCTCGCCAAACTGGTGGTGCCAGTTGAGCAACTGCTGGAAGTTGTAAGACCATCTGCGGATATGATACTTTGATACATAACCATTTGACTTAGCTGGCTGACCAAAGAAAGGCTGACTCAAATTAGACTGACGAGACTCATCTACCATTGTACTATTGGTAGAAGTAAACTTAAAGTCCTTCAAGAAACGAACCTCAGCAGAACCTACTGCATTGAATGTATTACCCTCTACGTTATTGGTCTCCAACTGAACATCACTGATAGGGTTAGACTGCTGGAAAATAGGACGCATCAAACCGATTACAGTACCATCACCATAATCATAAGAGTTCATGTTGGTAGTCTGGTTGAACATGATATTACCCTTACCATCACGGATGTACAAAGGATAGATTGGAGCAACGCTGTTTACAGCAAACATATTGCCAGAATCGCCGCTATCACCATCACTACCCAAATAGTTTGAATCACTATGAGTATAGTTCATATTACCAGAAACCTTCAACCAAGACTTAATCTGATAATCAGCCTTCATACGACCAGTTAAACGAGTATAATCTGATCCCATGGTGATACCTTCATTCTTCAAATAGTTGGCAGAACCATAGAATGAACCCTGTGTACTGTTAGCAGTAGCAGTAAGGGTATATTCCTGACGCAAACCATTCTGATAGGTAGCATCTCTCCAATCATCAGGCATCAACATATACTCCTGACCCTTGTAATTGATAACATTACCCAATGTAGCATTAGGGTTAAGCTTACCATTTACACCAATAAGATTCTCACCTGTAGGAACAGAATAAACGTTATAGTTCAAGCCATAATCAGCTGAGTTGATCATATTCTTGTTTGCCCAACCATAAGCCTCGCTAGCACTGTAACCCAACTTATTCTGAGCATAATTGTTCAAAGCTGCGTACCAAGTCTCATAGTACTTAGCAGGGCTTTTAACTATATTATAATCAGGAAGAGCCTTAGAGTTAGAACCCCATTTAGCATCAAATGTAAATGAAGTAGAACCCTCACGACCACTCTTAGTAGTGATGATAACAACACCATTGGCACCACGAGCACCATAAAGAGCAGCAGAAGCTGCATCCTTCAATACGGTCATAGAAGCAATATCGCTTGGGTTGATAGAGTTCATATCACCATCGTAAGGTGAACCATCAACAACGATCAAAGGAGCATTACCAGCATTGATAGAGCTAATACCACGAACACGGATATTAAAGCTTTCCTGACCAGGCTGACCTGTAGCAGTATTAATCTGCACACCAGAGACCTTACCTGTCAAGGCTGAAACGGCATTAGAGTTTGAAATTTTAGCAATTTCATCGCTTTTAATAACTGCAGCAGAACCTGTAAAAGAGCTCTTCTTGGCTGTACCGTAAGCAACAACCATTACCTCGTCCAGAGAATGATTGTCTGCATCCAAAACAATCATCATGTTCTTGCCAGCCTTTACAGACTTGCTCTGCATACCGATGTATGTAATCTCCAACTTGGCACCAGCAGGAGCATTCAATGAGAAGTTACCATCAATATCGGTAACTGTACCTGTGTTAGTACCTACAACCTTGATAGAAGCACCGATAACAGGGCTTCCATCCTCAGAAGCAGTAACTTTACCAGAGATTTGACTTTGTGCAAAAGCCATGCTCGTACTGAGAGCAAGACCTGCAACTACTGTCATGAGTCTTTTTTCCATAAATCTCTCTCGTTTTAAATAAATGAATATATAATGTTTATAATTTCTTTCTCTCAACTTTTCTTATATGATCACTCACAAGGAGTTATCATCATCTTTTTGCCCCCTCCTCTTGCCCCGAGGTGGAGGAGTTCGCTTTTTATACCTTATATTATATAAGGGTCTGTAAGTCTAAAACTTACTTAATTTTAAAGAATATTTTTAATCGGGTGCAAAATTAAGCATTATTTAGGAAACCACCAAACTTTTTTCAGAAAAAGTTGCACTTCACCCTACATTTTGTTATAAATATCCGGTTTTTATGCGCTTTTTCTTATAAAATGTAAAGAATCGGGCGACAGTTCATTTAAAAACCGTCGCCCGTTCAGGATTTTAGCTTTCAGTTTCCAGCTCCTTAGAGAGCTTAGAGGGATTCGGCAGCCCAGAGAGGGATATTGGTTACCCAGTCCTCTGGTCTGTAATCATTCATCGAGATGCGATAAGCGGCTTGCGGGTGGTTATCCTCTACAAATTGACGCAAACTCTTAGCTTTCACGTTCGTCTCCGCTTTCACTTCTATCGGAATCACCTCACCCTCTTCGTCTTCTATCAAGAAATCTATCTCTTGTGTACTCTTCGGTTTAGAGAAATAGTATGGTTCGTAGCTGAGCAATAGCTGCTGCATCACATATTGTTCAGTCAAGGCTCCCTTGAATTCCGTAAAAATATCGTTGCCCGAAATGACGGTTGTGGTCTTTAGGCGAGCCATCGCTCCCAGCAGTCCCACATCTAGCAGGAATATCTTAAAGGCGGCACGATCTTCATAGCTCTTCAGCGGGATGCGCGGAGCCTTCACATTATATACCTTATATATAAGTCCTGCATCTTGAAGCCATTGCAGGGCTATTTCATACTCTCTGGCTCTAGCTCCCTCTCTCACCAATCCGTAGATAAATTTGCGGTTCTCTTTGCTCAGTTGTGCAGGAATCGAATTCCAAATGTCTGTTATTCGAGGCACAATCTCCAAAGGGGCATGCTTGGATATATCTCTTTGATAACTCTTCAATATTTCGTTTTGTATCATCCTAACTTCCTTCCAATCCCGGTTTTGGCTGAAGCTGAGCACTGCTTCGGGCATTCCACCTACATAATAGTAATATCTGATCAATTCTTGGTATTTAGGAGCAAAGGCATTGATCATGTCCCAGTCCTTGTTTTGCAAGAATTGAGCCAATCCGTTTTCACCCATCGCCATGACAAACTCCACGAAACTCATAGGATATAAACTGAGAAATTGCACCTTACCTACGGGAAACGATTCCCCCTTGTGAAGTTCGATGCCGAGCAAGGAGCCTGCCGCCACTACATGGTAGCCAGGAGCATTCTCATAGAAATACTTGAGTGATGTGATGGCATTGGGGGCAGCTTGTATCTCGTCTAGAAAAATAAGGGTGTCGCCCTTCGTACATGTTACATGCGTCGCAGCCCCAATGGCTGTGACAATTCTGTCTATATCGAAGTCTTGCATGAAGACATTCTGCAAGACTTTCATGTTTTCAAAGTTGACATAAGCCAACTGCTTGTAGTTTTGGCGTGCAAACTCTTTTACAAGCCAAGTCTTTCCTACCTGTCTTGCGCCCTCTATTACAAGGGGTTTGCGCCGAGAACTATCCTTCCATTTAACCAGTTCCTTAATACTTGTTCTTTCCATAATTCTAGCTCCTTTTTACACATTTTTCTAGGGAATCCTCCTAGATGCTCCCACATTTTTCGGGGGAATAACAGTGCAAAGTTACACATTTTTCGAGGGAATAATGGAGTTTTTCTACACATTTTTCGGGGGAATGTTGGAAAACGCTTGTTTTTTAAGCATTTTTAAATTCTAGCTTTCAGTCTCCAGCTCCTTTCCTAGAACAAAGAGCATATAGAGAGGAATATTGAGCGTTTTAGCCTCGGCATTACGCTCGTATGGCAAGAGGCTGGTACGGATAGCCCATTTGGGAGAGTATTTCTCCACATAGAGCTTGAGGCTCTTGGCATTCATCGTAACGCCTGCTTTCACCTCTAATGGATAAACATCAAGGCCATCAGAGATGATAAAGTCTACTTCCGAGGTGGCAGAGGACGTCCAATAATAATTAGTTTGGAGGGTGTCAGAAAATTGCTGAAGCTCCTGACAGACAAATTGTTCTGTCAATGCGCCCTTAAATTCCTCAAAGATTCTGCTGCCGTCTAAGATAACCTTAGGCGACACTCCGCTCATGGCTCTCAGCAAGCCAACATCCAGCAGGAATACCTTGAATGATTTCAAATCAACATATGCGGATATTGGAACGTCTGGTTTGCTAACATTGTGGGTGCGGATAGTTTCGCCTGCGTCACATAGCCACATGATGGCATCCTCATATTCTCTTGCCCTGGCTCCTTCTCTTACCAAGCCGTAGACAAACTTTTTGTTTTCCTTGGCAAGTTGGGAGGTGATACTATTCCACACATATCTTATTTTCTCGACCATTTGATGAGGTGCATGTTTGGAGAAGTCTTTTTGGTATGCAGCAATCAGTTGTTTCTGAATTTTCTCTACCTTCGTAAAATCCTTGGTGTCAAGCCATTCGTTAACAACAGCAGGCATTCCTCCTACTATCATGTATCTCTTGAGATAATCAATGAGTCGCGGTTCGAAAGCTTTTACATTTCTGTTGCCTTGCTGTATATAGTCAACTAACATCTGCTCGCCGTTGGCAAGAAGAAACTCCTTGAAAGTTAGAGGGTATAGATGCAGAAAGTCAGTTTTTCCAACAGGGAAAGATGTGCCTTCATGCAATGCTATGCCCAGCAGAGAGCCCGCACAACAAATGGCGTATTCGGGTGCTTCCTCACAAAAATACTTTAGTGATGTAAGGGCACGAGGCATTTCTTGCACTTCATCAAATACGATGAGTGTGGTTTGTGGTTTGATTGGCTTTCCATGATAGATGGATAGCTGCTCGATGATGAATTGGGGCGAAAGGTCGCCCGCAAAGATGCTTTCCAACCTGTCTTTTTGCTCAAAGTTGATATAGCAAACATCTTTGAAATGCTTTTTGCCGAATTCTCTTAACAACCAGGTTTTGCCTACCTGTCTTGCTCCTTCTAAGACAAGCGGTTTTCGATGGGTGCTCTCTTTCCATTTTAACAATTGGTGAATTAGAAGTCTTTCCATACGCTTTTTATTTGTTTTTTGCAAAAGTACTAAAAATCATGGTATTAAGCAAGAAAAATCACATATTTCGAAGGAGTTTTAAATATATTTATCACATTTTACAAAGGAGTTTTATGTTAAATACTCACATTTTCCGAAGGAGTTTTGCGGCAATCTCTCACATTTTCCGAAGGACTTTTTGCCCAATCTCTCACATTTTCCGAAGGAGTTTTGCTGAGTTTAATGAATAGAGAGATACTTTCAAAAACACTCTTCACTCTTCACAAGTACAGCATAACCAACTGTATATAAGAAGATTGCGCGTGTGAAGAGCAACAAGGCGCTCTTCACCACTCTTCACCACTCTTCACCCTGTATTTTTTGAGACTCCGAGATCATTCCTTACTCCCTGCTTCAGCCATCATTGAAGACCAGCATTAGTCACCATTGATGGCTGAGCTTCGTGATAAGTAAGCGGCTCAGCGTTTATCCTCTTACATAAGGTGAAGAGCGGTGAAGAGTTGTGAAGAGTGCCCTATTACTCTTCACCGCTCGGAAGCCCTGTGTTTATCGGGGTTTCAGGCGATTTGGTGAAGAGTGAAGAGTGAAATCGAGAGTAGGATTTTTACCAGCAAAACGGCTCTGGCAGCAAACCATATTCCAAATCACAGATGGCAGCTCTGAAGAATTCTTCCTCCCGACGTATCGTTTCGTGCCTGGCAATGGCACAAAATTGCCCTGCCAAAGGGCAATATCTTGCCGTAACCAGGCAATAAACGAAAGGAGGCTACTTGCCGGCTGGACTATAACCCCAGATCTTCCATCAAAGTCTGGTTTGCTTCGAACAAGTCGGAATCAAAAAGGCTTTTTATATAGATAAAGGTGGTTGAAGATTTGGTATGTCCCAAAGCCTTGCTTATCAAACTGATGTCCAGATGATGAAGATAAGCTATGCTTGCCCACGAATGACGAACCACGTAAGAGGATAAGGGTTGAGCCAGCCCCAACATCTTAGACAACTGATGCAGATTGTAGTTGTACTGGCGCAATCGAGCTGTATATTGACGATGCTGTTGGGCAGAAACAGATGGTGAGGAAACAGAATCTTTTACCTTGTCAGAAAGTATCGGAAAGACAAATTCTGAATCTCTTTGTTCATATCGCATGATGATTTCAAGCATCGCAGGCAATAGTGCTACCTGTATCTGCTGTCCCGTCTTATGCCGGGCATAATAAATACATCCGTTTCTCAATTGGCTTTTCTTGAGATAGGCAATATCAACAAAAGGCATTCCCATCGCATAAAAAGAAAACAGGAAGATGTCGCGAGCGAAGGAAAGAGAACCTCCAGGCTGTAGCGGCAAGGCTTTGAGCTGCAGAATTTCTGATTGTGAGATGCAACGTTTCTCGGTCTTGGTCCTCCCCGTAAACACTTTACTGAATGGAGCAGCATTGAGAACCGGCAATGCTCTATGATGCATAGCCCGCAAAGCCCGCATATAAGCAGAACATGTGTTCAGACAGATATTACGCCCCAGCAGCCATCGCTGATAGCTTTCCAGCTTTTCTGCCGTCATATCAGAAAAAAGCCAGTTGTCAGTACCAATGAACTTTGTAAAGGAACGGGCAGCAGTAAGATAATTACTGGCAACTTTAAAACGTCCTTCCTGTTTTGCCCTCTCCACTTCACCTTTCACGAAGTCCCATCCAGGAATCTCCAACACAGCCTGCTCATCTGCCTGATTCGCAGAATCAGAAATCTTACCCTCATTCTTACTTTTTCCGAAACCGAATTCTAACTTGAAATACGCCATAACTTAAATGTTTAAATGATTAAAAATAAAGAATTTACGAAAATATACCCAAAGGTATGATACATCCTGTTAATTCCAATAGCTTTATAGTGATAAATCGCCGCTTTTCCCCGTAAATCTCCACCTCGGGGCAAGAGGTGGAGAGCAAGAAGATGATGATAACTCCTTGTGAGTAATCATATAAGAAAAGTTGAGAGAAAGAAATTATAAACATTATATATTCATTTATTTAAAACGAGAGAGATTTATGGAAAAAAGACTCATGACAGTAGTTGCAGGTCTTGCTCTCAGTACGAGCATGGCTTTTGCACAAAGTCAAATCTCTGGTCACGTGACCTCTTCTGAGGACGGAAGCCCAGTTATCGGTGCTTCTATCAAGGTTGCGGGCACTAACACAGGTACAGTTACCGACATTGATGGTAACTTTTCATTGAACGCTCCTGCCGGAGCCAAGTTGGAGATTTCTTACATTGGTATGAACTCTCAAACAGTTAAGGCAGGTGCAAACTTGAAGATTGTGTTGAATCCAGACAACAAGGCTTTGGATGAGGTAGTTGTTACTGGTTATGGTAACTTCAAAAAGTCTTCGTTCACTGGCTCTGCTTCAACATTAAACACTCAAAGCTTGGAAGATATTCCAGTGGTATCACTTACCGATAAGCTTTCTGGTGGCGTTCCAGGTGTTTCTGTATCAGGCTCATCAAGTGCTCCTGGTGCAGTTAGCAGCATTCGTGTACGTGGTATGGGCTCAATCAACGCAGGAAATGATCCATTGTATGTAATTGATGGTACTCCAATGAACGCAGGTAATGCAAGTGCTTTCAATTCAGAACCAGGCAGTGGTTATAACGATGCAGGTACAAGTCTCTTGGCTACCCTGAACAGTAACGACATTGAGTCTATTACTGTGATTAAGGATGCCGCTGCTGCTTCACTTTATGGTTCTCGTGCAGCCAATGGTGTGGTTGTCATTACAACAAAGAGTGGTAAGGCTGGTAAGACAAACGTAGAGTTCCGCAGCGATTGGGGTTTCTCAAACATGGCTGTTGATTACCGTCCTCAGTTGAGCGGTGCCGATCGTCGTGAATTGCTTTATACGGGTTTGAAGAATTATGCAATATACAATGCTGGTTATGATGCTGCTGCTGCAACAACTTTTGCTAATGGTCAAATTGACCGCTTTGCAGCAGAACCAGAAAATGGCTATACTGACTGGAAGGACTTATTGTTCCGCACCGGTTCTCATTCAAACTATCAGGTAAGTGTATCTGGTGGTAGCGAAAAGACCAAGTTCTATTCTTCGGTTTCATACATGAAACAGGAAGGTATCTTGTACAAACAAGGATTAGAGCGTTTTACAGGCAATGCTAGTGTAAGTCACGATTTTGGAAAATTCAACTTACGAGTAAATTCTCAGTTCTCTAAGATGAACCAGAGTTTGGTAAATGAAGGTACTTCATATGCTGGTGCCATTGCAAATTATGCTTTCTTCCAGAGTCCATCTTCAGTTCCTTATGATTCTGAAGGAAACTTGACACAGTGCGGTATGTTTGGCGTAAACCCACTTTACGAGCAGGAGCATAGTTCTGACAAGAACGTCATCAACCGTGCTTTGAACAGTATGCAGTTGACATACAACGTATGGGACAACTTGAAGATAAGCGAGAAGGTTTCATACGATTACATCAACTCAACAGAGACTGTTCTTTGGGACCGTTTCTCTAATGATGGTGCACCAGGTGGTGTTGCTCAGCGTATTATCAATGAATTCAATACATTGAATACCCAGACACAGGCTTCTTACAACAAGTCGTTTGGCGAGCATAACGTAGATGCTTTACTTGGCTTTGAGACAGAGGATTATCACTATACTCAGACATATCTCAGTGGTGATTCTTATCCAGGCGATAAGTATGAGTTTGAAAATGCGAATAACACAAGTACTCAAACAGACAAGCAAGGTTATCGCTTAACATCATTCTTAGGCCGTGTTAATTACAATTATGCTGACAAGTATTACTTTGGTGTTAGCTATCGTCGTGATGGTAGTTCTCGCTTGGCTCGCGAAAACAGATGGGGCGACTTCTGGTCTTTGTCTGGTTCTTGGAGATTCACAAGTGAGAAATTCATGGATCCTATCAAAGATGTGTTGACAGATGGTAAGATTCGTGTATCTTATGGTGTAAATGGTACTCAGCCTTCTGTTTACTATGGTTACAAATCATGGTATAAGTGGGGATTCTTCTATAACGGCACCAATGGTTCTGCTATCTCAGGTATCGCAAACGAGAACCTGAAGTGGGAGAAGAACAAGGCTCTGAATATCGGTATCGACTTGAATTTCTGGAATCGTCTGTCTTTGACATTTGATTACTATACTCGTACTACAAGTGATTTGATTTTCGATTTGCCAGTATCTGCTGTACCAGGATATTTCTCTTCTCAATATGCACTCACTTCTCCTCAGAATGTTGGCGAGTTGAAGAATACCGGATATGAAGTTACTATTACATCAAATAACTTCAACACAAAGGATTTCACCTGGACTACAACTCTGAACCTTGCTCATAATAGCAACAAGGTATCTAAGCTTTATGGTGGTCAGAATCAGATCATCAGTGGAATATTAATCCATAAGGAAGGTGAGCCATACTATTCTTACTATACATACGAATATGCTGGCGTTGATCCTGAAACTGGTAAGGAATTGTACTATAAGAATGATGGAACAGGTGCAACAACAACAAAGTATGCTGAAGCTAACAAGACTATCGTTGGCAAGCATGATCCAGCTATTGAAGGTGGTTTGACAAATACTTTGCGCTATAAGTTTATCGATTTTGGTATGACATTGACATTCTCTCTGGGCGGTGACGCTATGGATTATGCTACATGGCAGCATACCAATGGTGGTTCATACCTCTATTCTGGTGCAGTACCTGCTTACTATAAGATCGAGGATATGTGGCAGAAGCCAGGCGACAATGCAAAGTTGCCTAAGTTCCAGTATGTTTCTTCCTGAACAATGTCGTCACGTTGGTTGATGTCTACAGACTACTTGCGTGTCAAGAGCTTGTCTGTTGGTTTCAATGCACCTAAGAGTTTCATCTCACAAATAGGTCTTAGCAAGGCGCGTGCATATTTTGCTGCATCTAACTTGCTGACTTGGAAATCAAAGGATCTCACAGTAGACCCTGAGGTTCCTGTAAATGGCCTTTGTACATTCGAGACTCCATCATTGAGAACATTCACATTCGGTATTGAACTTGGTTTCTAAACAAAAAAGATTAGACTAATGAAAGTATTTAAATATATATATAAGGCAACACTTTGCGCAACCTTGTCAGCAATGGCTTTGACTTCATGCGTAAACAACTGGCTTGACCTTGAACCATCTGATGGTGTAGAGGAAAATGCTGGTATTACAAATAGCGACAATATGGGAACAGCTGTTGCTGGTTTGTATGCTGGTTTAAAGGGAAATAGCTCTTTGATTGATTATTACGGAGCCCGTATGTTCCTGTATGGTGACGTCCATGCAGATGATATGCAGAGTAATGAATTGGCAGGTACTAACAGTAATCGTGCTTCATTCTACTATCTCATGCAATACACTACAGGTACAGGATTCTCTGGCAATGCAATTTGGCAGTCACCTTATATTGTTATGGGACGTGCAAATCGCATTATCGCTGCTGCTGATGGTCAACTTGAAGATAAAGACGAAGCTGCAGCAACTATAGCAAATTACAAGAGCCAAGCTTTGGTTCTTCGTGCAATGGCTCTCTTTGATATGGCACGCATTTATGGAAAGACATATACAGAGGATAATGGTGCATCTTTGGGTGTGCCATTTACAGAGAGTGTTGTATCTGCTGCAGACATTGCTACCTGTCAGTTGCCACGTTTAACTGTCAAAGAGAACTATGAACAAGTTCTCAAAGATTTAACTGCGGCCATCAATTCTAATGCATTAACAGAGGAAAAAGACCAAGGCTATATCAATGTTTGGGCAGCAAAAACTCTCCTTGCTCGTGTATATCTGACAATGGGTGAATGGGACAAGGCTCTGGAAGTTTCTGAAGATATCATCAAGAACTCACCTTATCAGTTGTGGACAAAGGAACAGTATGCAAAAGCTTGGTTTAAGACAAGTGCTGTTCATGAAAACGAGATGATTTTTGAAATTGCAATTAATGATAAGAATGACTGGACTGACCGTAATGGTATAGGATATCTGTTAAACGAGAATAGTGATGACCATGTAGGATATAGTGATGTTGTTGCTACTAAGAGTTTCGTAGATATGTTATCTTCAGATCCAAAGGATGTTCGTAATAACGTATTCTTGGCATCTCTGGATCCGGCTAACCAGGAAGTTTATGGCGACAACAAAGTTTGGTTGAACAAAATTCCAGCAGTAAATGGTGATCCACGTTACTCTAATGTTCCTATGATGCGTCTTTCTGAGGTATATTTAACAGCTGCCGAGTGTGCTTTTAATCTTGGTAACAAAACAAAAGCAGCTGAGTATCTCAATGCAATTATTGAGAATCGTACCTCTGATGAAACTAAGCTTGTAACAGCTGAAAACATCACAGCAGAACGAATCTCTATTGAGCGTCGTAAGGAATTGGTGGGTGAAGGCCACCGTTACTTCGATTGCCTCCGTCGCAATGAGAAGATTGTTCGTTATACAAGCGAAGCTGATCAAGGTTGGCACCAGATTTTGAACTCAGAGGAAAAGTCATTCGATCGTGACTATTACAAAGCAATTTCTGCTATTCCTCAGAGCGAAATCAATGCAAACCCTAATATTAAGCAGAATGACCAATATGGTGAGTAATCACTTACTCTCATAAGAATACATGATTAAGGTGTATCCTTCTTGCCCCATTCATCGGGCAAGCGAGGATACACCTTTTTCTTTTTATCACCCTCACTCTCAAACATTTTCCAATAATTCCTTGCTTCTTTCAGAAGAAAAGCGTATCTTTGCAGAAGAAGCGATACTCTCCAATCATGGAGATATGTTTTTCAGATATGGCTTTACCAATCCATAATTTTACGTATATCCAAGCTAACAGAACTAAATCTGTCAAACTGAGACAACCAAGCTGGTACCTCCTTATTCATCCATCCCATAACATTTATCATTTCATCGTGTATCATCTCAACTTCATCGAGATTCCAACAAATAGCTTCATTATGATCTATCCTATTGCGCAAGCGACGGAATTTGTTTAAGGAACTAGCAACTACCTTTCTTTGCCGATTAGCTTTCTTCACAAAAGGGAAAGCTCTCCTTAAGTCTTTCCAAAGGATACGTTCGTAGTTCCTATTAAAAAGGGATGTCCAAAAGCCCCAGGTCAACTCTGCAGTAATCTTTGCTGTGGTTATATCTTCACCTCGTGCAGCAATTTGTTTCTTAGCTGTACTTATATATTTATTCAGCTCCATCAGGCCTGGAGTTGTAGAGAAAATGACATACCAATCTTCTCTTTTGGCAAATGCTACAAGTTCCCGAACTACGGAATTACGGAGTTCTACCTCAAAGACAGAAAGACATGGGTACATAGCTTCGGAAAGCATTATGTTACATTGATAATGCTTAATTGCCTTTACTTCATCCCTAGGATAGAGCAAGAAATATTTCTTCATTCTATCTGTCGAGAAAACTTTTTCGAAAAAATCTTTGGTATATTCCATTTTTATTCTTATCTTTGCAGCGCAGTCCCGGTAAGGCCCTCTCCCAGATTATTCGATGCTGGTGATGACCCCGGGTTCTTTATTTCTTTTTATCTTCCTCACCCTCAAACATTTTCCAAAAAATCCTTGCATCTTTCAGAAGAAAAGCGTATCTTTGCAGAAGATTAGCTGCGCTCGGCAATTTGTAAGCAAGCTTACATTGCACTCGTTTGCGTAATCTTTGCAGCACGAAAGTTGAATTATTAAAACAAGGAGGTAAATATGGACATAGAGGAACTTGAAAGGCTTATAGCCAACGATGAAAACGTACATTTGGAGTTGAAAAAAACTACAGGTGAGTTGAAGGATGGTATGCACACTGCCTGTGCATTCCTCAATGGTGCTGGCGGTTGGCTGGTGTTCGGTGTAGCCCCTAAGTCTCTTAAGATTCTCGGACAGGAGGTTACGGATAATACACAAAGAGAGATAGCCCAAGCGTTGAGTGGTCTCGAACCAGCAGTTTCGATTGACATTCAATACATTGACGTGCCCGATAGACTAGGCTGTCAAGTCATAGCAATGTATTTCGAAGCATTCGTTTGGGGAACGGCACCCTATACCTATCATGGTAGCCCATATTATAAGGTTGAAAGTACCACGAAGCTGATGCCTCGCAATATGTTTGAGGAACGGCTGCGTGCCAACAAACCAAACTATTATGCCTGGGAGAGACAGTCGGCTGATGACATAACCATTGATGATATGGACGAGAAACTCATCAGGGGAGCTATACGGCTCGGCGTGGAGAAGAACCGCATGCCAGCCACAGCTTTGACAGAGCCTCTTTCGGATGTGCTCAGAAAACTTGAACTAATGAACGATGGCGTTCCCAATAATGCTGCTGCCGCCCTGTTTTCCACCAAATTAAAGGGCTACACGCAGATGCAGCTGCGTTTGGCTCGTTTCCGCGGAATCAATAAGATAGAGTTCATCGACAACCAAAGGGTGGAAGGAAATTTCTTCCAACTGCTTGATGCCGGTATGGCTTTCTTCTTGAAGCACCTGAACATGAGTGGCAAAATTGTTGGCTTCCGTCGTGAGGAAAATATGGAGGTGCCAGCCGAAGCATTGAGGGAAGCCCTTACAAACAGCCTTTGTCATAGGCAGTTCGAGAAGTACAACCTTACGCCAAGTATTGCCATATATGATGACCGCATAGAGATTGAGAATCCTGGTGTATTGCCGCCACAACTCAACACAGAAACAATCAAACAGTCACACAGTTCCTATCCATACAATCCCATCATGGCGGAAGTGCTTTACCGCACCACTTTCCTTGAAAGTTGGGGGTCTGGCGCATTCCGTATCATGGAGGCTTGCAAGGCACAGAATGCTCCAGAACCGAAGTGGAGCATCAACGGTGGCTTCATTTGCGTGACATTCGTGCGACCTGTAACCGATCCGATGAAGACTCCTGTGGGGATGCAACTGGGATTAAATTTGAACCAAGTACGAACCAAGTACGAACCAAGTACGAACCAAGTTAAAGATTTAATTCTAGCTGTTTCTGAAGATTATTTATCAACAGGGGAAATGATGAAAACTTGTGGATTAAAGAGCCGACTGAGATTTAGGACAACCTATATTTTGCCAGCCCTCGACGAAGGGGCTATAGAGCGTAAATATCCTGATATCCCAAACCATCCTCGCCAACAATACAGGTTGACAGAACAGGCCATAGAATGGAAACGTGGACAAAAGAAAAGTTTATAGACTTTTTGGCCTTATTGAAGAAAGCGCAATCACGAATTGTGATTTTGAACGCAGGGCAATGAAAAATAAACAATGCTGAATAATTTAAAATAAGGAGGTAGAATATGACAGAGTTAAGAGATAGATACATACGTTTTGACTGGGCTATCAAGAGTTTGCTTCGCCAAAAGGCGAACTTTGGTGTGCTTGAGGGCTTCTTGACAGTATTTCTGAATGAACCTATTAAGATTGTTGATATTCTGGAAAGTGAAGGTAACCAGCAGGCAGCTGAAGATAAATTTAATCGTGTAGATATCAAAGCCAAAAATAGCAAGGGAGAAATTATCATTGTAGATATTCATGCATTCCGTATTCTATATTATTGTGAAAGCATTTATTTTAAGTGGAATCTGTCTATTTTCAATCATATCAATCTAGGCAATACTTATAAAGAGGTGAAGAAGGTATATTCCATCAGCATTCTGTACTTTGATCTGGGCAAGGGATCAGACTACATCTATGTGGGACAGAACAATTTCGTGGGCTTGCATACCCAAGACCACCTGATCATCAGTACCAAGGAGAAAGATACGATAGTAAGGAAATCGCCTTCAGAGATATTCCCAACCTATATTCTAGTTCGAGTTAATGAATTCAATAAGGTAGCTAAATCACCATTGGAAGAATGGGTTGAATACCTGAAAAATGGAGTCATCTCGCCAGAAACCCAGGCACCAGGTCTGCAGGAAGCTCGTGAGAAACTGAAATACTATTCCATGTCGGATGCAGAACGTTATGCATACGATGAGCACATCAATGCCATCATGATTCAAAATGATGTTTTGGGAAATGCAAGATTGGAAGGTATGGAAGAAGGAAGAACCAAAGAGAAAAATGACATTGCCCGCAAAATGCTGGCTAATGGATTGAGCATAGAGCAGATTGCTTTAATTACTGGTTTGACAGAGCAGGAAATTAAAGGACTATAATATAATAAGGTGTATCCCTAGCCTTTCATCATCGAAGGCTATAGAGGATACACCTTATTTTATCATCTCAGCTGATAAGAAACAATACTATGAACGGATCTTGTAGCCGTGGATGCTGTAATACAAAATGTAGAGGAAGCAAGGGAGACAGAGCCAATATGCCTGCTGAGCACCTACTGCATCCTTCAAACTGCCATAGAGCGTAGGAAGAACGGCTCCACCAAACATCGCCATGATGAGCAGGGAAGAACCAGACTTGGTAAACTTACCCAGATCTGCCATTGCCAATGGCCAGAGGGCAGGCCACATCAGAGAACAACCCAACGCCATCAATGAGATGAAATAGATGGAAATCTCGGCTGGAGTAAGAACTACCAGCAAGGCTCCGGCAATTGCCAGGAACGAACAGAGCTTCAAGGCTACTGCCTGACTGATGTACTTAGGAATCAGGATGATACCGCAGATATAACCGATAACAATACCGATAGGAGCAATCCAGGCATAGTTAGCAGCACCAGGCAAACCCAGGGAATTGGCATAATCTACCAATGTTCCGAGAGAAACCGTCTCAACACCTACATACAGGAACAGCGCCAGACAGCCCAAAAGCAAGTGAGTGAACTGGAAGACAGAGGTCTTGGTTGCCGCATAAGCGCAGGCAGCAGACTCCTCCTCGTCAGATTCATCCTCGCCGGCAGCCTTTACCTCTGGTAATGGAGCCAGGAAAGCCAGAACACCCAAAGCCAGGAAAGCTACGATGATGATCCAGAAAGGCTTAGACAAATCCTCAATTCCGATGAGATGAACATCCTTGCCCAACAGCCATACGATGAACATGGATGGAATTGGCCAAGCCAGCTTGTTGCAGATACCCATCATACTGATACGCTTGGCTGCACTATCCAAAGGACCCAGAATGGTGATGTAAGGGTTGACAGATGCCTGAAGATAGGCATTGGCAGCACCGCTTACAAAAGATGCAAGCAGGAACAGAGGAAAACTCTTCTCATCAGCAGAAAGGATGAAGAGATAGAATGCTGCTGCGAAGATGACAAACGACAGCGACATCGTCTTCTTGTAACCGATAGCCTTGATGGTGAGTCCGGCAGGATAACCGAAAATCAGGAACGGAATGAAGGTGGCTGCGATGATGAGATAAGAGGCAGCATTGGAAATACCCAGCGAGCCCTGCAATACAGGCACCAGCAAGGAATTAATACCCAGGGCAAAGCCCAAAGAGAAAAACATGATTCCAATGAACGATAATGGAATCGCAAAACTTTTTGTTGGTTGCATAGACTTATATTTTAGTTAGAATTTTGGGCAAAGGTACAACTTTTCTCAATATTCTCCAAAGTTTTATGAAAAAAGTTTTTAAATTTCTTGGTTTTATTGCCTTTTCTATCTAACTTTGCACGTATGATGAAAAGATTATTAGTTTTCTTAATGATGTTCTGTGCCCTATCAACTTATTCGCTGGCACAGAACTGGGTAGGCACCTGGGCCACAGCTCCGCAAACTGTAGTCAGATCATTTATGCCCTATAACAATTGCATGACTAACCGTTCGGTACGCCAGGTGGTAAAGGTTAGCATAGGAGGCGACGTGATCCGCCTCAAGTTGAGCAACATCTATTCGATGCAACCCGTGGAAATCCGCTCCATCTATATCGCTCATGCCAAAGATTCCTCCGACATCGATGCCAAGACGGCACAATACTTCAAGTTCGGCAACAGCTACAAGACTGTCATCCCTGCCGGCAAGCAGATAGTGAGCGATGCCCTGAAGTTCAATCTCAGGAATCTGGAACGGGTAGCCATCACCATCAACTACACCTCGGCTCCCGAAATTCCAACCGTACACATGGGTTCGCGCACCACCTCCTATATCATGAAAGGTGTAACCAATGCCCACTCCAACTTTGCGAAGGCTTTCCGGGAGAACCACTGGTACAACATCAGCGGCATCGATGTCTATACGATAAGCAACAACATGAGCGCCATCGCCATCATCGGAAATTCCATCACCGACGGAAAATGCTCTACCGACAATGCCCAGAACCGATGGCCCGACATGATGTCGGAGATGCTGCAGCTGAAGCATAAGATAACCAATCAGGGTGTGCTGAACCTGGGCATCGGCAACAACCGCGTAACCGTACCGGGCGGATTCGGAGCCCTTGCCAAGGAACGTTTCGACAGAGACATCCTGATGCAGAGCGGCGTGAAGAAGGTGGTGATCTTCGAGGGAGTCAACGACATCGGTGCAGCCAGGAGCGGCAGCAGCGAAACCGTAGCCCGGCAGATCATCGAGAGCATCCAGGGAATGATGAAGAAGGCGAAAGCCCGGAAGATGAAAGTTTATCTGGGAACCATCACTCCCTTCAAGGGCGCAGGATATTATACCCACTTCCACGAGGCTGCCCGCCTCTATGTAAACGACTGGATCCGCAGTCAGGCGAAGGACGTGGATGGCATTCTGGATTTCGCCAAGCTGCTTCAAGATCCGAATGATGACAGAAGAATGAAGCGGGAATACGCCAGCAACGACTGGCTCCATCCTAACCCAACAGGCTATAAGGCGATGGGAATCTATGCAGCAGACATTATAAAATAGCCGATATAAAAAACAGCAAAAGCCGCCCGTATCAACAGGCGGCTTTTACAATATATAATAAGGTGTATTACTTCAAGACTATCTTGCAATCATCCAGGCTCTCTACTGTTGCGAGCGCCTCATAACGGATACCCTCCTTGCGCAGGAAGTCACCACCATGCTGGAAAGCCTTCTCGATGATGAAGCCCATCGCCTCGATCTTGGCACCAGCCTTCTCGCAGAGATCCATCACACCCTTGGATGCGTTACCGTTGGCGAGGAAGTCATCGATGAAGATCACGTGATCCTCTGGAGTCAGATAGCTGTTGCTCACGCAAACCGTATAGTCACGATCCTTGGTAAAAGAGTGAACCACTGAGGTAATCATACCCTCCATCGTCTTAGGCTGCTTTTTCTTGACGAAGACAACAGGAAGATTGGTCAGGTAACCCACCATGATGGCTGGAGCGATGCCCGAAGCCTCGATAGTAACAATCTTGTTGTACTTGATGTCCTTGAAAAGGCGCACGAATTCCTTAGCCAGGTCCATCATCAGGATTGGGTCCATCTGATGATTTACGAAGCTATCTACTTTTAAGATTCCACCAGGAAAGCATCTGCCCTCCTGCATAATTCTTTCTTTCAGTAAATCCATTATGACTTGAACTTTTTGGTTATTGGGTGCAAAATTACTACTTTTTTCGCAAACAAGAAAGTTTATCGCCCAATAATTTTGTTTTGTCTGCAATTTACCGTAATTTTGCAGCAAAATAACTGGGAGTGAAAGAAGTTAAGGACTTACCCCCAATAAAAATTATAAGATTATGAATTCATATATCAAACAATTCCCCGACCTGATGTCGGGCAAGAAAATCATGTATGTTCACGGTTTCCTCTCTTCTGCACAGAGCGGCACCGTAAAGATGTTGCAGGAACTGATGCCGAATGCCACCCTCGTGGCTGAAGACATCCCGGTACATCCGGAAGAGGGCATAGAGATGCTGCAGAAGATGGCGGAGACTGAGAAGCCCGACCTCATCATCGGTACCTCGATGGGAGGCATGTATACCGAACTGCTGAAAGGATTCGACCGCATCCTCGTAAACCCAGCCTTCAAGATGGGCGATACGATGAGCAGCATGACCGGCAAGCAGGAATTCCAGAACCCGAGAAAGGACGGAGTGAACGAACTGATGGTTAACAAAGGCCTCATCAAGGAATACCGTGACTTTACCGAGCGTTGCTTCCAGGACATTACTCCCGAGGAGCAGCAACGTGTTTACGGTCTCTTCGGAGATGCAGATCCGCTGGTCCATACCTTCGACCTCTTCCATGAGCACTATCCGCTCGCCATCCCATTCCATGGCGAGCACCGACTCATCGACAAGGTGGCATTCCACTATCTCTGTCCGGTAATCCGATGGATTGACGACAAGCAGAACGGCAAGGAGCGCCCTATCGTATATATAGACTTCGATGCCCTGCACGACAGTTACATGAAGGCAACCAGTTCGATGCACAAGGCTTACGAGATGCTGATAGAGCATTACAACGTATATATCGTAGCCCCAGCGCCAACCAACGACCATGAATATATGGCGAAGGTGCAGACCTGGGTAGAGGAATATCTCTCTACCCCAGCCTACAACCACATCATCTTCTGCAACCAGAAGAACCTGCTCTACGGCGATTACTTCATCGACCCTCGCCCATGCGATGGTTTCATGGGTACAACCATCGAGTATGGCAGTGATGAATTCAAGACCTTCGAGGAAATCATCACCTTCTTCGAAAGACTGGGAGGACAATAATCTTATGCCTTATCCATGTTCTTTGGCAATACGAGGTTCAGGATCACGGCGAGCAGGAAGACTACTGCCACACAGTTATCAGCAAAAACGGTGCGTACAATCTCAGGGAAGATATTGAACATACCTGTTGCTGATGTAAAGCCGAGACCCACGCTGAGTGAAAGACTCACGATGACCATGTTGCGCTGAGAGAAACCCGTGCGAGCCATCATACCGAAACCGGCAAAGAGGATGCTACCAAACATCATAATGGTACATCCACCCAATACAGCCTGAGGAATGGTGGTGAGCACATATCCGATAGCCGGGAACACACCACCGATAATCATAATGATGGCACCCAAGGCAATGGTAAAGCGGTTTACAACTCCCGACATGGCTGCCAAACCTACATTCTGGCTGAACGAAGTGATAGGAGTACATCCGAAGAGACCCGATACGGTGCTGACAAAACCATCACAGCATACGGCTGCACCCATCTCCTTGGTATTAGGATCGCGCTTCAAGGCACTGTTGCAGAGCGCAGAAGTATCACCGATGGTCTCTGTGGCAGAAACCAGATAAACAGCTACCACCGAGAGGATGGCACCGATATTAAACTCCGGAGTAAATGGAAGGAGCTTTGGCAAGGCAATGATAGAAAGGCCGGTAAGTCCGCTAAAATCTATCATTCCCATAAAGAGAGCCAAGACATAACCTACCAGCAGACCAACCAATACCGACAGAGAGCGGAGGAATCCCTTGGCAAAAATCTGGCAGAGGAGACATGCGAGCAAGGTTACTGAACCCACAACCCAATTGTTCATGCTACCGAAGTCGGCAGCACCCTGACCACCGGCAAAAGAGTTGGCACCTACAGGAAGCAGCGAGAAACCGATGGCTGTTACCACAGTAGCGGCTACTACAGGCGGAATGAGCTTGATCCAGTACTTGGCAAAGAGACCGAGTGTACCTTCTACCAAACCGCCGATGATGACTGCACCAATCAGCGTACCCATGCCATGAGCACCAGCAATGGCGATGGCAAGCGAAAGGAAGGTGAAGGAGATACCCATCACGATAGGCAGACGGGAACCGATGCGCCATACCGGATAGAGCTGTACCAGAGTACCGATACCGGCGATAACCATACAGTTCTGGATGAGCACAGCGCTCACCGAACTATCCAATCCTATCGCACCGGCAAGGATCATAATTGGAGCAATGTTGCTGACAAACATCGCCAACACATGTTGAAGACCAAATGGGAGTGCTTTACCGACGGGCACTCTACCGTCAAGCTTGTAGAGATTTTCTATTGACTGTTCCATTGTCGTTATAATAATTAGAGAATTTCCATATAATCAGAGAATTCAGGGTTTTTCTGAATTTGGCGGCAAAATTACAAAGAAAATCTGAGAAATCGGTTCTTTTAGTAGAATAATTCGTTGAACAATAAAAAAACGGAGTGTTAATACTCCGTTTTTTCTGTATTTTCCTCCCACATACGGAAGGCTCCAAGCGCCTCATCTCGCATCAGGGCAATCATCGGCTTGTGGCGGTCTTCTATCTTGCGGTCTATCTCCTCGTAGATAAACTCATCATCGAAACCTATCTTGGCAGCATCCTTTCTGTCGTTGGCATAATAGATACGGTCGAGATGTGCCCAGTAGATAGCACCCAGACACATCGGGCATGGCTCGCAGGAGGTATAGATCTCGCAGCCCTCCAGATTGAAGGTCTTCAGCTTGAAACAAGCCTGGCGCACACAGTTCACCTCGGCATGTGCCGTAGGATCGAGGTCGATGGTTACGCTGTTGGAAGCCTCAGCGATGATGATTCCGTCCTTGGCGATAACGGCACCGAAAGGTCCGCCACCGGTCTTCACACTATTCTTAGAGAGCTCAATAGCTCTATGCATCAATTCTTCTTTTGTCATTCGTTTAATTTTTTAGATTAATAATATCCCATCTTTCATTTGGGGGCTACAAATATACAAAAAAGAAATGATACGGCAAGCATTTCTTACCTATATTTTAGAAAAAGCCCTGCGGCTTTTTTCTTTTATCTCTATTTTCTTGCTTTTATCTATAAATTGATGTATCTTTGTACCTACATTTCAAGAATTAGCAATATCTCATGAATCAGAATAATATCAGCGCCGCAGAACTTTTCCAAAGGGTAAGGGAACTCCTGATGCTCCCAGAACTGGAACCGCAGACTCGCAACAAGATGATGCACGACACGCTCATCCTCTGCTGCCACGAAGGAGTAAAGGATACGAAACAGGCTTTCGGTAACCTTTTCTCGCAGGTGGACTATCTCTGCAAGGCATGCGGCATCAAGGTGGCAGACAAGATTGCCATCCAGACCATGCGCCGACACAGCAACTCGCAGGAACCGCTTTCGGGCGAAGACCTGAAATACGATGCACGTGCCCTCGCCCTCTTCATCTCCGCTGTCTTCGGAGTGGATGTTCCCCACGAACTCAACGTACTCATTCCGCATACTCCCCGACCTTATCAGAAGGGACTGGAAATCAACAACCGCCGTATCCGATGCATCGTGAAGAACTGGGACGGAGATTTCATCCGTGTGGACATCGACCAGGATGCCGATGAGGAGGAATATCTCGTGCAGTTGAAGGATGAGGAGAATCATATCGACCATACCTATCTCTGGGATATCCTGAAGGAAGGGATGCAGCTCAACCTGCTCGACTGTCAGGTGAAGCAGCCCATCATCACTCCCCGCCTCATCGTGGTGGAACCGGATTATCTGGTAGATATCAGTAGCATCGCCACCTGTTTTACGGCTTTCGGTCATCATCCCCTGCTCTATCTTCTCAACCTGATGAAGCCCAGAGCCAACACCCAGGCTACCCTGCTCGGTAACTTTGCCGGAGCTGCGCTGGATGACATCATCAACAGCCACGGCAAATACCAGATGAACGAGACGGTGAAGACAAACTTCCGGGAGAAAGCCCTGGAATTCTGCACCTGTCCCTGGTTTGACCCCAAGAAGTTCTATACCGATGCCAGCCTGCAGGCTTTCAATCTGCAGCAGGTTGTGGATATCCTCTTTCCCCGCACCGCATCTCAGGCACAGATGTCAGCCTTCCGTGGCGAAAGTCTTTACGACCGGAAGAAAGCCATTCTGGAACCTTCGTTCGTCTGCGAAGCCCTCGGCATTCAGGGACGTGTGGATCTGATGACCACCGACTGCAAACTGCTGGTGGAACAGAAATCAGGACGCAACATGAATATCGAAAACCATCAGGTGGATCCGGGTTATCACAGTTATCAGCTGGAGCCTCACTATGTGCAGCTTCTGCTCTACTATGGTGTATTGCTGCACAACTTCAAGTTGAGCAACGACCGCGTGAACATCCGATTGCTCTACTCCAAATACCGTCCACAGGACGGACTGATGGTGGTAGCCTACTACCAGAAGCTCTTCAAGGAAGCCATCCAATACCGCAACCAGCTGGTAGCCGCCTCCTTCGAGATAGCCAAGGAGGGTTTCGAACATGCGCTAAACGAGTTTACCCCCGAGGTATTGAATGTGGCAGGCACTCAGGACTTCTTCTACAACAAGTATCTGAAACCGCAGATAGAAGCCATCACCAAGCCGCTCCATACCCTATCGCCCCTGGAGGAAGCCTACTTCTGTCGTATGATGACCTTCGTATTACGGGAACAGATGATCAGCAAGGTGGGTGCACAGGAAGGAACGAACACATCAAGTTCAGACCTCTGGACTATGCCGCTCGCCGAAAAGAAGGATGCCGGCAATATCTATACCGACCTGCACATCATCCGAAAGGAACAGAGCTGCGCCGGAAGCGGATATGATACCATCACCCTGAGCGTACCCGACCAGGGCAAGGACTTCCTGCCCAACTTCCGCATCGGCGATATGGTGTATCTCTATACCTACAAGCTCAAGGAAGAACCGGATGTGAGAAAGGCTATATTATATAAAGGTGTGCTGCAGGAGATTCACAGCGATGAAATCGTGGTTCACCTGACCGATGGACAGCAGAACGCCGACATCTTTGAGACGAACCTGCCGTATGCCATCGAACACGGAACGAGTGATGCCTCTACGGGGGGAAGCATCCGCAACCTGCACCAGTTTATCTGTGCACCAAAGGACAAACGCGACCTTCTTCTGGGCCAGCGTGTTCCAGAGAGAGACACTTCGCAGGAATTGACCAGACACTATGACGATGTATTGGACGACATCATTCTCCGTGCCAAGCAGGCACAGGATTATTTCCTGCTCGTGGGACCTCCTGGAACAGGAAAGACCAGTCGTGCCCTGAAGTTCATGGTGGAAGAAGCACTGAATGACGGAACTGGAATGCCTACAGCAGAAAGCATCGCCGCCGGAGGCAAGTCGGCTTTTCAGCCTGCGTCCTCTATCCTGCTGATGAGCTATACCAACCGTGCTGTGGATGAAATCTGCGAGATGCTGGTAGATTCCGGCATTCCATTTCTGCGCCTCGGCAGCGAGTATTCCTGCGATGAGCGATTCCGCCCTTATCTGATAGAGAAGGCTATAAGCGACTGTCCGAAGCTGGAAGCCATCAAGCAATATATAATAGGTACGCGCGTGATTGTGGGCACCACTTCGATGATGACCTCCAAGCCCTTCATCTTTACGCTGAAGCACTTCAAGCTTGCCATCATCGATGAGTCGAGCCAGATACTGGAGCCTAATCTCATCGGTCTGCTATCGGCGGTAGATAAGTTCATCCTCATCGGCGACTACAAGCAGTTACCTGCCGTCGTGCAGCAGAGCGAGAAGGATTCGGGCATCCCTACCATCAACGACAGTCAGAAAGGGGGTGTCATCGATATGAGTATCCTGCAGGACATCTGCCTCACCAACTGCCGCAACTCCCTCTTCGAGCGCCTGATCAGATGGGAAGACCACGAGGAGCGCACCGAATTCATCGGCATCCTGCGCCGACAGGGACGGATGCATCCGGAGATTGCCGAGTTTCCGAACCGGATGTTCTATCGCCGGGAGAAACTGGAACCCGTACCTTGTCCGCATCAGTTGGAGTCGGAACTGTCGTACACCCTCCCATCAGAAGATGCACTTGATGACCTGCTGAAGGAACACCGCATGATCTTCCTCCCTTCCAGATTCTGCAAGGAACCGAATGTGTCGGACAAAATCAATGCCAACGAGGCAGAAATCGTAGTGGATATGCTTCGCCGCATCCACCGTTTCTACGGCGACAGGTTTGATGCCCAGAAGACGGTGGGCGTCATCGTACCCTATCGCAACCAGATAGCCATGGTGCGCAAAGGCATCGAAAAGCTTGGCATTCCGGAACTGGAAAAGATCAGCATCGACACCGTGGAGCGCTATCAGGGCAGTCAGCGTGATGTCATCATCTACAGTTTCACCATCCAGAACATCTGGCAGCTCGATTTTCTTGCCGGCAACAGCTTTGTGGAAGACGGAGCCATCATCGACCGCAAGCTGAATGTCGCCATTACCCGAGCCCGGAAACAGATGATTATGACCGGTAATCCTGAGATACTGCGCAATAATCAGATTTTTAGCGAATTAATAGAATATGTAAGAGGCAAGGGAGGATATTTGGAAAGAAAAGCGACGGAAAGTTGAATAAAAGCAGGAAAAGCTTCTCGTTTTGCAAAATTTCCCCCAAAAAGTTTGGTGATTCAGAAATAAAGTCCTATCTTTGCAATCGGATTATAAACAAAAGGATAAACAAGAGACACAATAAGATATAGGATTCCGGTGCTCAACAGGCACTGGAATTCTTTATTTTTTATGCCTCCTGCCAACTTAATTAATAACAATAAACAAAAAGAAAATTATGGCTTACATGTCACAAGAAGGCTACGACAATCTCGTAGCTGAGCTGAAACAGCTCGTAACTGTAGAGCGCCCTAAGGCATCAGCCGCAATTGCTGAAGCCCGCGATAAGGGTGATTTAAGTGAGAACTCTGAGTATGATGCCGCTAAAGAGGCTCAGGCTCATCTAGAAGATAAGATCAATCGTCTGAAGCTCACCATTGCCGAGGCTAAAATCATCGACACCAAGCAGCTCAGCACCGACAGCGTGCAGATCATGTCGAAGGTAGAGATGACCAACATGGCTAACAAGGCAAAAATGACCTATACCATCGTGAGCGAGAGCGAGGCTAACCTGAAGGAAGGCAAGATTTCCATCAAGACCCCTATCGCACAGGGATTGCTCAACAAGAAGGTTGGTGAAATTGCAGAGATCAAGATTCCTCGCGGAACCATCAATCTTCGCATCGACAAGATTTCATTTGAATAAAAAGAATAAAGGAACTATCATACGGACAGTGATGCCCGTATAACGGTTCCTTTTATGTTATATGTAAGCCCATCAAGACATATTATTCATTTTAAACAGAAATAGAGATTATGGCAAGCATTTTTTCAAAGATTGCAGCGGGAGAGATTCCTAGCTACAAGTGTGCAGAAAGCGACAAGTTCTATGCTTTCCTCGACATTAGCCCTATCGGCAAAGGTCATACTTTGGTGATTCCTCGCAAGGAAGTGGACTACATCTTCGATATGGAGGATGCAGACCTGGCTGAGTTTGAAGTATTCGCCAAGAAAGTAGCCAAGGCTATCAAGGCAGCCTTCCCATGCAAGAAGGTGGCTCAGGTGGTTTTGGGACTGGAAGTTCCTCACGCTCACATCCATCTCATTCCTATGAACAGTGAGGCAGACGTGAACTTCCGCAAGGAGCACCTCAAGCTCTCTGAAGAGGAGTTCAAGGAAATCGCCAACAAGATTTATACAGAATTCCAGAAGTTATAAGCAATAAAAAAAGAGCAGCAAATCTTCGCTGCTCTTTTTCTATCCTATACGTATTCATCGCCCTTCTTCATCTGTATCTCATTCACATACTTGCGAATAAGGGCAGAAGAATCTTCCTTCTTGCATACCAGGAGCACATTGTCTTTCTCGGCAACGATAAAGCCATCAAGACCATTGAGTACGGCAAGCTTGCCCTTCGGCATCTTCACCACCGTATTATGGCAATCCTCGATGAAGACGTCGCTGTCTATCACCACATTGTCATCCTCGCTCTTCTGCATCGCCTCATAGATACTGTGCCAGGTACCCAGGTCGGCCCATCCGAAGTCGCATTTCATCATGCAGGCATTGGATGGCTTGTCCAATACGCCAAAATCTACCGAGATATTAGGGTAAGAAGAGAAGGTCTCCTTCATATAGGCATTCTCCGTCTCTATGCTGAACTCCGGATATTTCTTGTCATACTCACGAAGCACAGGAGGCAGAATCTTGCAGAAGCACTCACGAAGATGCTTGACATTGCTCAGGAAGATACCTGTATTCCAATAGAACTCGCCACTCTCAACAAAGATCTTGGCGAAATCACGCTCAGGTTTCTCCGTAAACGACTGTACGGCATAGATATCCTCTTCTACCACATCGCCCATCTGGATATAACCATAACCCGGTTCTGGACGGGTAGGCTTGACTGCCATCGTCAGGAAACGGTCGTTAGCTGCAACAAACGCCAAGCCCTCCAATACATTCTTGCGGAAAGCCTCTTCATTGAAGATGGCCTGATCGGAAGGAGTATTGATGATGCACGCATCAGGGTTCAGCATGGAGATGCGATGGTTAGCCCAAGCCATACTTGGAGCCGTATTGCGATGAATAGGCTCAGCCATTATGCGGTCGGCAGGTACCTCTGGCAACTGCTCTTTCACCAATTCTACATATTCCTCGTTGGTATTGATATAAATATGGTCGGCAGGTACTATCTTTGCCATGCGATCGAATGTCTGCTGCAATTGGGTACGTCCGACTCCAAAGAAGTCAATGAACTGTTTTGGATGACTGCTCCGACTGCACGGCCAAAGTCTTCGACCTTTTCCACCTGCGAGAATCACACAATAATTATTATTATCATTAAGTGTCATATTATAGTTCATTTTTTATAAGTTACTAAATTCAAGTGTAAAATTACTCATTATCTGCGAGAAAGCCAAATCTTTTCTAAGAATTTAATAAAGAATAGGAGAAATAAAACACATTTTTAGCTTTTTTCGCCCTTGGAATTGTTTTTTCAGAAAAAAAGTCACCAAAAAGTTTGCTATTTCAATTTTTATTTGTACCTTTGCACCCGCAATCGCCCAGATGGCGGAATCGGTAGACGCGCTGGTCTCAAACACCAGTGGAGCAATCCATCCCGGTTCGATCCCGGGTCTGGGTACAAGGAGCTGCAAGTTTTTACTTGCGGCTCTTTTTTTTGCCTGATTAGGAAAAGGGCATCACCCTCGACTTCTAATCAAAATTAAAAGCCGCTCAACAGGCAAATCTGTTGAGCGGCTTTTTTATATGGAAATCATAGCACTGCAGCTATGATACCTAGTCTTTAAAATCGAGTGAGAGTTCACCTGTGCCTAGAAGATTGTAGCTCTTGCGATGATAAGGCGTAATACCAAACTCCCTGATGGCAGCACGATGCTTCTTGGTAGGATAACCCTTGTTGCCCTTCCAGTCGTACTGTGGATATTCCTCTGCAAGCGCATCCATATAGTCATCACGATAAGTCTTGGCAAGAATGCTTGCCGCAGCTATCGAGAGATACTTTCCATCGCCTTTTACAATCGTAGTATAAGGCAGGTCCTTATAAGGCTTGAAACGATTACCATCCACAATCACCGCCTCAGGACGTACCTTCAGCTGGTCCAAGGCACGATGCATCGCCAGGAAACTCGCATTCAGAATATTGATCTGATCGATTTCTTCGGGAGTAACAATGCCCACAGCCCAAGCCACAGCATCACGCTCTATCTGTTCACGGAGCGCCTTGCGTTTCTTGTCAGTCAGCTTTTTGCTATCATTGAGGTCAGGGTTCTGATAATCGGGAGGAAGAATCACTGCTGCAGCATAGACGCTACCAGCCAGACAACCTCTGCCCGCCTCATCGCAGCCCGCCTCAATCATATCCTTATAATAATGACTTTCTAACATATTCCTATCTACTTAAGAAGATAAATGGAGTTAAGAAGGCGAACAGTTCACTGTCCTGCCTAGAACATCTGAGAAACGCGTTTTACGCCTGCTATAAGCGCATCAACCTCCTCCTTGGTATTGTACAGGGCAAAGCTGGCACGAACGGTGCCGAGAATGCCGTAGCGGTCCATCAAAGGCTGAGCGCAATGATGACCGGTACGAACGGCAATGCCCAGACGGTCGAGCAAGGTGCCCATATCCATATGATGAATATCACCAACCAAGAAGCTGACAACGGCGTCCTTACCTTCCTGCTCACCAAAAAGTCTGATTCCATCGATAGTTCTCATCTGGTCCATACAGTAGCGGGTGAGTTCCTGCTCATGCTTGGCAATGTTATCCATACCGAGCGCAGAGACATAATCGATGGCTTTTGCCAGACCATGGGTAGCCACATAGTCAGGAGTACCAGCCTCGAACTTGAAAGGCAGTTTCTCGAAAGTGGTCTTCTCGAAACTTACGCTCTCAATCATTTCACCACCTCCCTGATATGGAGGCAACTTCTCGAGCCACTCTTCCTTGCCGTAAAGCACGCCGATACCGGTAGGACCATAAATCTTATGTCCGCTGAAAGCGAAGAAATCGCAATCCATATCCTGCACATCCACTGCGAAATGAGGAGTACTCTGAGCTCCATCTACCATCACTGGCACACCGTGCTCGTGGGCAATCTTAATCATCTCTTTCACCGGATTCACCGTTCCCAGCACATTGCTCACCTGAGCGATGCTCACGATTTTGGTGCGTTCAGTGAATAAATGGGCGAATTCATCGAGGTTTATCTCACCCTTTTCGTTAATAGGAATCACACGGATGGCAATTCCCTTCTTGGCAGCCTGCAACTGCCAAGGCACGATATTGGAGTGATGCTCCATGGTAGAGATAATCACCTCATCGCCCTCGCTCATAAAGGCATCGCTGAACGATGAAACCACGAGATTCAGACTCTCGGTAGTACCGCGGGTAAAGATGACTTCCTCAACCTTAGGCGCATTGATAAACTTGCGCACGGTTTCGCGGGCTGCCTCATGAAGGTCGGTAGCCTGCTGAGAGAGATAGTGAACGCCACGATGCACATTGGCATTTACGTTGAGATACTCGTCGCGCATGGCATCAAGCACGCACAATGGCTTCTGCGTGGTTGCCGCATTATCCAGATACACCAATGGCTTATCATATACCGTTCTCGATAAAATCGGGAAATCTGCTCTTACTTGATTGATATCATACATATTTTTAAGAACTTAACTCCTTTAAAAGGATATTATCTACTTGCAAAGCTTGCAACCCTCGCACTTATTGAGTTCTCCACGGAATCGCTTCTCTACAAGATGATGCAGACGATCACGTAATGGCTCCAGCTCCATCTTGTCGATGACTTCGTTGATAAATGCAAACTGAAGAAGCAACTTGGCCTCCTCACGGCTCACTCCACGCTGCTGCATATAGAACAATGCCGCATCGTTGAGCTGACCGACGGTACTACCATGTGCACATTTCACATCGTCAGCATAGATCTCCAGCATCGGCTGGGTGAACATGCGGGCTGTCTTCGTAGCACAGAGGTTCTGGTTGGTTTCCTGAGAAATAGTCTTCTGGGCACCATGACGAACCAACACTCTACCGGCAAAAGCACCACGTGCCTCACCATCGAGTACATACTTATAAAGCTCGTTGCTGGTGCAATGACCCACCTGATGATCGATGAGCGTATTGTTATCAACCACCTGGTTCTTGTCGGCAATCACACAACCATTGCAGAAGCACTCAGCTCCCTCGCCCTTGAATACGAGGTCAAGACGGTTGCGGGTAATACCGTTATGAAGCGTGATGACGTTATGGTTCACGCGGCTGTTAGCCTGCTGCTCGATATACACGTTGCTTACACGGCGGTTCTTGTAATGAGTCTCCTCCAGGCAATAGAGGTCGAGACTGGCATTCTCGCCAACATAAGCCTCGATAACCTGGGTTGCGAGGAAGTTCTTGTCATCGGCTGCATGGTCGCAGAAGAGGAACTTAGCCTCAGCACCCTGTTCCATCACGATGAGTACACGTCGGTTTACCATCAAATCAACATCCGAACGGAGAATATTGATGACCTGAATAGTTCGCTCTACCTTTACATTCTTTGGAACATAAATCAGCAAGCCATCCTGTGCCAGAACTGTATTCAATGCCGTGATGCCATCTTCATCGGTTTTGGCAATCTTGGCATAGTATTTCTCGATGAAATCGGGGTTTTCTGTAGCAATCTTGCTCAAAGAATCCACGATAACACCCTCTGGCAACTCCACCTTTGGCAATGCCTTGCTATAGAAAGCATCGTTCACCACGAAGTAGAGCGAAGTGCTCAAGTTAGGCACATCGCAGCGGAAAGCCTCGTATGGATCTACCGGAATTTCCAGGCGATTCAAGTTCAAGCCATAGTCTGGCTCGAAGATGGCGCTCATATCTGTGTACTTGTATCTTTCTACCTTACGGGAAGGAAAGCCCAGGCGACGGAAGTCCTCGAATGCTGCATCGCGCACCGCATTGAGCACCTCAGCACTGTTCTTCTTGATCATTCTCGAAGAAGACTGATACAAGTCTAAATATTGTTTTTCTGAAAGCATAGCCATCCTCCTAATTATTTCTCATCTACTTCAGCCTTGATCCAGTCGTAGCCACGAGCCTCAATCTCCTTGGCAAGTTCTGGACCGGCAGTCTTCACGATTCTACCCTTATAGAGTACGTGAACCACACTTGGCTTAATCATATCGAGCAGACGCTCATAGTGAGTAATGACGATGGCAGAAGTCTTGTCGGTATGCATCTTGTTTACACCGTCAGCCACGATACGCATCGCATCCACGTCGAGACCAGAGTCGGTTTCATCGAGGATAGAGAGCTTTGGCTCCAACATTGCCATCTGGAAAATCTCGTTGCGCTTCTTCTCACCACCAGAGAAGCCTTCGTTTACAGAACGGCGAGCCAACTTGCTGTCCAGTTCCACCAACTCACGCTTCTCGCGCATCAGCTTCATGAATTCGCTGGTGTTCAATGGCTCCAAGCCCTGATACTCACGCTTGGCATTGATAGCCGCACGCATGAAGTTGGTCATGGATACACCAGGAATTTCTACTGGATACTGGAAAGAGAGGAACAATCCCTCACGGGCACGATCCTCTGGCTTCATTTCCAGAAGATTCTTGCCGTTGAAGATAGCCTCGCCCTCGGTTACTGTATAGAGAGGGTTACCTGTAAGCACAGCGCTCAAGGTTGACTTACCGGAACCGTTAGGTCCCATAATAGCATGTATCTCACCGTCGTTGATAGTCAGGTTGATACCTTTCAATATTTCTTTGCCTGCAATAGTAGCATGCAGATTCTTTACCTCTAACATAATTTTAGTCTATTTTTATCAATTTCATCGAGAATGATGATGATTATCCTACGGTTCCTTCGAGTGAAACACTCAGGAGTTTCTGTGCCTCTACGGCAAACTCCATAGGCAACTTGTTGAGCACATCCTTGGCATAGCCGTTTACGATCAGACCGACAGCCTCCTCGGTAGGAATACCTCGCTGATTGCAATAGAAGAGCTGGTCTTCTGAAATCTTCGAGGTAGTTGCTTCATGTTCGAACACGGCTGTATCGTTATGGGCATCCATATATGGGAAGGTATGCGCTCCGCAATCGCTGCCCAGCAACAAAGAATCGCAGGAACTGTAGTTGCGGGCATTGTCGGCATTGGATGTAGCACGAACCAGACCTCGATAGGAGTTCTGGCTATGACCTGCCGAGATACCCTTAGAGATGATGGTACTCTTGGTGTTCTTACCCATGTGAATCATCTTGGTACCCGTATCAGCCTCCTGATAGTTGTTGGTAACAGCCACACTGTAGAACTCAGCCACAGAGTTGTCACCACGCAAGATGCAGGAAGGATACTTCCAGGTAATCGCAGAACCCGTCTCTACCTGAGTCCAGCTCAACTTAGAGTTCACACCACGCAAGTCGCCTCGCTTGGTTACCAGATTCAGCACGCCACCCTTACCATGTTCATCACCAGGATACCAGTTCTGAACGGTAGAGTACTTCACCTCTGCATTATCCTTGACAATAATCTCTACGATAGCCGCATGGAGCTGATTCTCATCACGCATTGGCGCTGTACATCCCTCCAGGTAAGAAACGTAAGCATCATCATCGGCGATGATCAATGTACGCTCAAACTGACCGGTGTTACGGGCATTGATGCGGAAGTAACTACTCAACTCCATAGGGCAGCGTACGCCCTTAGGAATATAAACGAATGAGCCATCACTGAATACGCAACTGTTCAAGGCTGCATAAAAGTTATCACGATAAGGAACCACAGTTCCCAGATACTCTCTTACCAAATCAGGATGCTCCTTCACCGCCTCACCAATACTGCAGAAGATGACGCCCTTCTCACGGAGTTTCTCCTTGAAGGTAGTCTTCACCGACACAGAGTCCATGATGGCATCTACGGCGGTACCGCTCAAAGCCAAGCGCTCCTCCAGAGGAATACCGAGCTTATCGAATGTCTTCTCCAACTCTGGGTCTATCTCCTTGTTCTTCGGCTTCTTTGCCAAAGGATCGGCATAGTATGAAATCTCCTGGTAGTCAATAGGTGGCACGTGCACGTGTCCCCACTTTGGCTCCTTGAGCGTCTTCCAGTAATTGTAGGCTTTCAGACGAAATTCGAGCATCCAGTCTGGCTCTCCCTTCTTCTGCGAGATCAGGCGCACAACATCCTCGTTGAGACCCTTTTCTATGATTTCAGTATGTACATCGGTGGTAAAACCATACTCGTATTTCTGGTCTATCACATCCTTGACAACCTGATTCTGTTCTTTCTCTATTTCTGCCATTTTATTTAGAATAACCTTTCGTTATTTTAACCCTAAATAGGGATAAGCCACCAAGGGCTCATCCCTACCTTATTATATAATATATGCTATATTACAATTTCTGCTCTACCTCAATCTCAGTGAAGGTCTCGATAACGTCGCCCTCCTGAATATCGTTGTAGTTGACGAGGCTCAAACCGCATTCCATACCGGTAACCACCTCCTTGACATCGTCCTTGTAACGCTTCAAGGCACCGATTTCAGCAGTACGGATCACGATACCATCACGGATGACGCGAGCCTTATCCTTAGCATGTACCTTACCCTCGGTAACGAGACCACCGGCAATAGTACCCACCTTAGAAATCTTGAAGGTCTGCTTCACCTCAACCTGACCGGTAACGATTTCCTTCTTCACCTTGTCGAGCATACCTACCATCGCACTCTTGATATCGTCGATAGCATCGTAGATGATAGAGTAAGTGTTGATTTCAACACCCTCACGGTCGGCAGCCTTGCGAGCATCGGCAGATGGACGAACCTGGAATCCAACGATGACTGCATCTGAAGCAGATGCCAGCATCACGTCGTTCTCTGAAATCTGACCTACTGCCTTGTTGACTACGTTCACCTGAACCTTCTCGGTAGAAAGCTTGATGAATGAGTCGCTCAATGCCTCAACAGAACCATCGGTATCACCCTTTACGATGACGTTCAACTCGTGGAACTCACCACGTGCGATACGGTGAGAGATATCACCCAAGGTCAAACGCTTCTGAGTACGCAAGCCCTGTTCACGCTGCAACTGCTCACGCTTGTTGGCAATTTCACGAGCCTCCTGCTCTGTCTCGATTACGTGGAACTGGTCACCTGCAGTAGGCGCACCGTTCAAACCAAGGATGATAGCTGGCTCTGCAGGAGCAGCTGACTTGATGTTGGCATTACGCTCATTGAACATCGCCTTGACACGGCCCCAAGAAGTACCGGCGAGAACAATATCACCAACCTTCAAGGTACCATTGGCAACCAATACGGTAGAAACATATCCACGACCCTTGTCAAGTGAAGACTCAATGATGGTACCTGTGGCACGACGGTTAGGGTTAGCCTTCAAGTCGAGCATATCAGCCTCGAGGAGCACCTTGTCGAGCAAATCGTGAACACCGATACCCTTCTTGGCACTGATTTCCTGGCACTGGTACTTACCACCCCACTCCTCAACGAGCAGGTTCATGTTAGCCAAATCCTCACGGATACGGTCTGGGTTAGCACCTGGCTTATCAATCTTGTTGATAGCGAATACCATTGGCACACCGGCAGCCTGAGCATGGGCGATAGCCTCCTTGGTAGTAGGCATTACAGAGTCATCGGCTGCGATGATGATGATGGCGATATCGGTAGCCTGAGCACCACGGGCACGCATGGCGGTAAACGCCTCGTGACCTGGAGTATCCAGGAAGGTTACCTTGCGACCGCTGTTCAGGGTCACACTGTAGGCACCGATATGCTGGGTAATACCACCCGCCTCACCGGCAATCACATTGGTATTACGGATATAGTCGAGCAAAGAGGTCTTACCGTGGTCAACGTGACCCATCACGGTTACGATTGGAGCACGTGGAACCAAGTCGTTCTCATCATCCTCTTCCTCGCTCACTGCCTCCTGAACCTCGGCACTCACGTATTCGGTCTTGAAACCGAACTCCTCAGCCACCATATTGATGGTTTCAGCATCCAGACGCTGGTTGATAGATACCATGATACCTACACCCATCAGGGTAGAGATAACCTGAGTAACGCTGATGTCCATCATCGTAGCCAACTCGCTAACGGTAACGAACTCTGTAAGCTTCAGAATCTTGCTTTCCTTCTGCTCCTGACGAGCCTGATCCTGCAACTTCTCCTGAACAGCCTCACGTTTCTCCTTACGATACTTAGCACCCTTCTTGTTCTGGCTCTTGCTGGTCAAGCGAGCGAGAGTCTCCTTTACCTGGCGTGCTACAGCCTCGTCGTCCACCTCAATCTGGCGCTGGTTGCCGCGGTTGTTATTGTTATTGCCGCGGTTGTTATTATTGTTATTATTATTATTTCTATTCTTGTTTCTATTCTTCTTGTTGTTGCCACCATTGTTGCCCTTATTCTGGCCATTACCATCGGCACTGTTGTTCTTAGCCTCGGCATTGATGTCAACACGCTCCTTGTTGATACGAACACGCTTCTTGCGATCATTGTGCTGCTGCGCCAACTTCTCTTCACGCTCCTTGCGGCGCTCCTCCTTAGACTTCTTCTTAGGACGAGTGCTCTGATTGAGAGAAGAAAGATCAATCTTACCCAACACCTTAGGTTCATTTGAAGTATATTTCTTCTCACTCTTCAATGTGAACACGCTAGAAGACTGGCTGTTGTCAGCAGCCTTCTGCTCAGCATTCTGCTGCTGAGCCTCTACATTCTTGTTACCTTGTGCAGCATTCTTCTGACCCTTAAAGTCGTTCATCTTTGGCTGCTGTGACTTTTGCTGATTCTCTTGTTTCATCTCTTGTTTTTGGTGAGATCCATGGGTAGATCTCTGGTCATGTTTTGGCTCATTACGATGAGCATCTTTCACTGGCGCATGACTGACGGCAGCAGTCTCATGCTTCGGTGCCTCCGACTTTTTAGCAGCAGACTCTACAGACTTCCCCTTTCCGATGCTATCCAAGTCAATCTTACCCAACGGCTTATACTGCTGCTGGTTGCTCGACTCCAATAAGCTTTCGGCACGATGGTCCTTCTGCTCAGGCGCACGCTTCTTATCCTTGGCCTTCTTGGTGATGAGTTTCTCGGCCTGATCACGAACCTCCTTATCTTGACTGAAGGCATCGTTCAATGCCTTGTATTGCTGGTCGCTGAGTTTGAAGCTCGGTTCGGCCTTGACCTCTCCCAGGTCCTTTCTTTTTTCTAGGAATTCAACTGCCGTCTGAAGTCCTATATTCAATTCACGTAGTGCTTTATTTAATCTGATGCTCATAAATTATTTTATTCTCCTATTTTTAAAGTTAGATTCCCTGCAAGCACTCGCCAGCTAGGGAAATTATTGTTCGAATTCAGCTCTCAATACCTTGAGTACGTTATCCACGGTTTCCTCCTCAAGGTCAGCCTTCTCTACGATCATATCACGTGGTGCATTGAGCACCTGCTTAGCTGTGTCATAACCGATACCCTTGATGGCATCGATAACCCACTGGTCAATCTCGTCAGAGAATTCATCCAAGTAGATATCCTCATCAGCCTCATTCTCATCTACCTCACGGAATACATCGATGGTATATTCTGTCAACATAGAAGCCAACTTGATGTTCATACCGCCACGGCCGATAGCCAGGCTAACCTCCTCAGGCTTCAGGAACACCTCTGCCTTCTTGTTCTCCTCGTCGATGTTCACAGACGTAATATTGGCTGGTGCCAAGGCACGCTGGATAAACAGCTTGGTATTAGAGCTATAGTTGATGACGTCGAGGTTCTCGTTGCAAAGCTCGCGAACAATACCGTGAACACGGCTACCCTTAACACCTACACAAGCTCCAACAGGGTCAATACGCTCATCGAAGCTCTCTACTGCAATCTTGGCACGCTCACCAGGGAGACGGGCAATGCGACGGATAGCAACCAAGCCATCTGCAATCTCAGGAACCTCAGCCTCCAACAGGCGCTGCAGGAAGATTGGCGCTGTACGGCTCAAGATAATCTTAGGATTGTTGTTATCATTGTCAACACGAAGGATGACAGCGCGTACAGTCTCGCCCTTACGATACATATCGCCAGGAATCTGCTCCGTCTTAGGCAACATCAACTCGTTGTTCTCGTCATCAACGATAAGAACCTCGCGCTTCCATACCTGATAAACCTCACCAGAGATTACCTGTCCAACACGGTCTTTATATTTATTGTAGAGTGAGTCGTGCTCAAGTTCAAGAATCTTAGAAGCCAAAGTCTGTCGAAGAGTTAAGATGGCACGGCGACCGAACTTATTGAAATCTACCTTCTCGCTCACATCCTCACCTACCTCATAGTCAGGCTCAATCTTGCGTGCTTCGGTAAGCGTAATCTCCTTGTTCTCATCTTCTACCTCACCATCAGCAACAACGACACGGTTACGATAAATCTCGAAATCGCCCTTGTCTGGGTTTACGATTACATCGAAATTCTCATCACTACCGAAAATTCTGGCAAGTACATTGCGGAAACTTTCCTCCAATACACTTACCAATGTTGTACGGTCGATATTCTTGGTTTCTTTAAACTCGCGGAATGTATCAATCATACTCGCTGTTAATTCTTGCTCTTTTTTAGCCATAGCTTATTTGAAACTGATTATATATTTTGTATATTTTACTTTATCCATCTGGTAAACATGGTCAACCTCCTGCTTTACAGGACGCTTTTTGCCCTCTACCTTCACTTTTTCTTCTACGCCTACTGTGAAATCATTGCCATCCACAGCCTTCAAGATACCCTTTACCTTGATACCGTCAGCATCGAGCACCTCTACCTCCTTGCCAATGAAGTTGATATACTGCTGTGGAACCTTGAATGGTTGACCCAGACCAGCAGAGCCTACTTCCAGCTCATAGTCCTCGTCATCACGACTCAATCGTTCCTCGATATATCTACTCAAAGCCACACAATCTTCAATCCATACACCATCTACATGGTCAATCTCGACTACGATACGATTGTCTGGACTGATTTCAATGTCCACCAAGAAATATTCCTGATCTTGGAGCCATTCATCAACTAATTTTTTTACGACGTTTTTATCTATCATATATACCTATTTAAAATAAAATGAGGAACTCTTGCGAGCCCCTCATTCCACTGAACGTGTGCAAAATTACTAATATTTTTGAAAATCTCCAAAGATTTTTCTGTTTTTTATTCATAACCTGCGCAATTTTAGGCGATTGTGCAGGTTTTTGTTGTTATTTCTTCACAGGATGGAGTATTTTTCCGTATTCTTCCGGAGAATTTAACAACTTGACGGCAGCCTTGACCTGCTTGTCGTAACGCAGGGAATTCTGGATGGCTCCAGCCTGGAAATAATAAGCTGCCACGATGTCGTTTTCCAAAAGCTGCTTGATGTAGTCTTTATTGAAATCCAAGTCTTTTGCCACATTGTGACTCAATTTTTTTTTCAACGCCTCGAACTCAGATTTTGCATCCTCGTAATATCCTTCAAACTTAGCGAGTTTCTCCAAATCCTTGAGATATTTCTCGGTCTCACGGTCGTACTTGAAATCCGCTTTTAGAACGCGGGACTTGAACTCATCATAGTCGGCATCTGTCAAAGCAAAATCCTTGGCAGGCGCGATAGTAGGATGTTTGGCGATATAATCCACTTCGTAGTTGAGCATCACCTCATTACTGTCGCGGGCACCGGCGAGATAGAAAGCAATGTTTGGCAAGGAATCCGGCTTCACCTCTACATCCGGCTTCACACCGCCTCCATCACGCACCTCTCTGCCACCGGCAGTATAGAACACCTTGGTAAGTGAATCTGGAACATGCTCCACATAGCCGCCTTTGGCATGCTTGTAATTAAGTGCCTGCACGCATCTGCCACTTGGAATGTAATACTTGGCTGTAGTAAGTTTCATCTGTCCATTGTATGGCAAATCCATAGTGGTCTGTACCAGACCTTTTCCATACGTGCGCGTACCTAATATAATAGCACGGTCATAGTCCTGCAGACTACCGCTCATTATCTCGCTGGAACTGGCTGTGTTTCCACTCACCAGAACTACCATCGGCATCACAGAGTCAACAGGTTCTACCGTAGTCTTGTATTCATTGTTGGAACGTTGCAATCTACCCTTCATTTTCAAAACAGTCTTTCCCTTTGGCAAGAACATATTGACGATGCTCACGGCCTCGCTCACCGAACCACCGCCATTACTTCTGAGGTCGAAGACGAGTCCCTTGGCTCCCTGCTTCTTCAGGTCGATGAAAGCACGGCGCACATCCTTGGCACAATTATCGGTGAAAGAATTGAAGTTGATATAACCGATACCACCTTCCATCATTCCGTAATATGGCAGGAAAGGCATCTGGATAGTACGGCGAGTTACCTTTACCTTCAGAATCTTACCAGTACTTGGTCGCTTTACCTTCAACATAAAGGAAGAACCCGGTTCTCCACGAAGATGATCGCTTACATAGCTCACTTCCTTATTGGTCATATCCTCGTCATCGATACTCAGGATGATATCACCCTTCTTCAGTCCCACTTCTGCAGCAGGCATATTGGCATAAGGTTCACTGATACACACACGCTGCAACTGGAAGTTATAGCGCACCACAGCACCCACACCAGCATATTTGCCGGTGAGCATATTCTTCAGTTCGTTGACTTTTTCCTCCGGATAGTAGGTAGTATAAGGGTCGAGGCTTCCCAACATCGCCTTAACGCCATTGCCCACCACCTCTTCGGCATCGAGCGTATCAACGTACATCAAGTCAAGATTCTTATAGATGACATTGAAGATATCCATATTCTTAGCCATCTTGAAGTCGTGATCTTTATCTGTTTGTGCAATAGATGGCACCACGAGGAGCGCCATCAGCAATGAAACCAATACTTTTTTCATGTTTACCTTAGTTATATGATTATTCGACCACAAAAGTACTCATTTCTTCTCGAAAACTGCCATAATTGATGCAAAAAGTAGTGAAAACCACCGAAAAATGCACTTTTTTAAGGAAAAACAGAAAAAAGTTGCCGAAAAATTTGGCTGAATGAAGAAAAGTTAGTACTTTTGCACACGCAAATAAGGAACGCAACATTCCACAATGCAAAATGCTTCAATAGCTCAGTTGGTTAGAGCACCTGACTGTTAATCAGGGGGTCGTTGGTTCAAGCCCATCTTGAAGCGCAAAAGAGTCGCAGGTTTTACTTGTAACTCTATTCTTTTTCAAACCAAATGCTTCAATAGCTCAGTTGGTTAGAGCACCTGACTGTTAATCAGGGGGTCGTTGGTTCAAGCCCATCTTGAAGCGCATTACATAAGCCTTGCAAGTTTTCACTTGCAGGGCTTTATTGTTTTTAGACATCTTAAAGCCCCCCTGTTTACACCCAATGTTTTTAGACTATCCCCCTTTACACTCATCACGAATCTTTTACATATAATTCTGCAATTAAAAGTTTCCTTAAGGAGAATATATTTTTTCCTTAAGGGAAAATATTTTTTTCCTTAAGGATATTTATTTTTTTCCTTAAGGAAATAGTTTCATAGGGTTCTGACAAAAAAACGGGTGCATTCCGCTTTTTTGACGAAATGCACCCATCTATATTTATTAATGTATATAATACCAGGATTATTCTACATCATTGTTATGATCCAAAGAATCGTTGAAATCCTTAGGAGCCTGCTCCTCGTTACGATGCTCGTAACGACGTGGCTGACGAGCTGGACGCTCACCACGGCCCTCATGACGATCATCACGACGACCACGACGCTCACCACGCTCTGGACGTGGACGACGCTCACGCTCTACGTAACCCTCTGGCTTCTCCATCAACACACGGTGAGAAAGCTTGTACTTACCAGTCTTAGGATCAATCTCCATCAACTTCACCTTGATCTTGTCGCCTTCCTTGATGCCAGCCTCTTCAACTGTCTCAAGACGCTTCCAATCGATCTCAGAGATGTGGAGCAAACCATCCTTACCAGGGAGAATCTCTACGAAGCAACCGTAAGGCATGATAGAACGAACAGTACCCTCGTAAACCTCACCAACCTCAGGAACAGCTACGATAGCCTTGATCTTAGCCAAAGCTGCATCGATAGAATCCTTGTTAGGAGCAGATACCTGTACGTGACCCTTACCATCAGTCTCCTCGATAGTGATAGTAGCACCAGTATCCTCCTGCATCTGCTGGATAATCTTACCACCAGGGCCGATAACAGCACCAATGAACTCCTTAGGAATATCGAATGCTACGATACGTGGAACCTGTGGCTTCATCTCAGCACGTGGCTCAGAGATTGTCTCCATCATGCAGTTGAGGATGTGCTCACGACCAGCCTTAGCCTGCATCAAAGCCTCCTCGAGAATCTCGAAGCTCAAACCGTCGCACTTGATATCCATCTGTGTAGCGGTCAAACCATCGCGGGTACCTGTGGTCTTGAAGTCCATATCACCCAAGTGGTCCTCATCACCGAGGATATCACTGAGGATAGCGTACTTGTCCTCACCTGGATTCTTGATAAGACCCATAGCGATACCAGAAACTGGCTTCTTCATAGGAACACCTGCATCCATCAGGGCGAGAGTACCGGCACAAACAGTAGCCATAGAAGAAGAACCGTTAGACTCCAGGATCTGACTTACCAAACGTACGGTGTAAGGGAAGTCTGCAGGAATCTGACCCTTCAAACCACGCCATGCCAAGTGACCGTGACCAATCTCACGACGGCCTACGCCGCGCTGAGCCTTAGCCTCACCTGTAGAGAATGGAGGGAAGTTATAGTGAAGGAGGAAGCGCTGGTAGCTCTTCTCGAGTACACCGTCGATAAGCTTCTCATCCATCTTTGTACCAAGAGTACATGTAGAGAGAGACATGGTCTCACCACGCTGGAAGATAGCGCTTCCGTGAGGCATTGGAAGTGGAGACACCTCGCACCAGATAGGGCGGATATCTGTAGTAGCACGACCATCAAGACGCAAGCCCTCATCGAGGATGCAACGACGCATAGCATCGCGCATTACGTCATCATAGTAGCGGGTAGCCTCAGCGTGCTTCTCCTCCAGGTCTTCCTCAGAGAGATCGGTATGAGCTGCGTCATACTTCTCAAGGAAGTCAGCCAAAACCTTGTCGAAAGCATCCTGACGAGCATGTTTCTCCAAAGCCTGGTGGTTGATATCATAAGCAGGCTTGTAAAGCTCAGACTTGATCTGCTCACGGAGTTCCTCGTCGTTGATCTCATGATCATACTCACGCTTCACGTCAGTACCCTTCTCCTTAGCCAACTCATACTGGAGCTCGCACATAGGCTTGATAGCCTCGGCAGCAGCCTTGAGGGCGCCGATCAGATCCTGCTCAGAAACTTCCTTCATCTCACCTTCCACCATCATGATGTTCTCCTTGGTAGCACCAACCATGATATCCATGTCAGCCTCTTCCATCTGCTGGAATGTAGGGTTAACAACATACTCACCATTGATACGAGCTACACGAACCTCAGAGATGTAGTGCTCGAAAGGAATATCTGAACAAGCCATGGCAGCTGAAGCAGCGAAACCTGCAAGGGCATCTGGCTGGTCAACACCATCGGCTGAGAGCAACATTACCTGTACGTAAACTTCTGCATGGTAGTTAGAAGGGAAAAGTGGACGCAAAGCACGGTCCACAAGGCGAGAGGTAAGGATCTCCTCGTCGCTAGCCTTGCCTTCGCGCTTGGTGAAACCACCAGGGAAACGGCCAGCAGCACTGTACTGCTCACGGTAATCTACTTGCAAAGGCATGAAATCTGTACCCGGAACTGCATCCTTTGCTGCACAAACAGTTGCGAGAAGCACTGTGTTACCCATGCGGAGAACCGCAGCACCATCAGCCTGTTTTGCAACTTTTCCGGTCTCAATTGTGATGGTTCTTCCATCAGGCAACTGAACACTTTTTGTAATTACGTTCATCTAATTATTAAAACTTATTGTTTTGTCTAACATCTAATATCTAAAACGGTGCAAAGATACCTCTTTAATAATTAATAAACGAATATTTGGGCAACTATTTTCTACTTTTTTAATAATTTTATCTATCTAAGGTGCATTATTCCCGATTTTATTACTACCTTTGCAGTCGATAATTTCGCAAAATACTAAAATTCATGAAGATATCTAGAATCTATTCAGCGGCAGTGATTATGGTAGCTGCGCTGGCTCTCACTTCTTGTAACAACAAGAAATTTCATATCAACGGTAATATTACCGAGGCTCAGGACTCTATGCTCTACCTGGAGAACCTCAGCCTGAATGGTCCGGTGAAGATCGACTCGGTGAAACTGGGTGAAGACGGCTCCTTCGCTTTCGAAGAGAATGCGATGGACAGCATCACTCCTGAATTCTACCGTCTCCGCATTGCCAACCAGAGCATCAACCTCAGTATCGACTCAACCGAGACCGTCAACGTGAAGGCAGCTTATCCTCAGATGAGCTACAAGTACGAGGTGGAAGGCTCAGAGAACTGCAGCAAGATCAAGGAACTTTCGCTCAAGCAGATGACTCTGCAGAGCAACATCAATGGCATCATCAAGAGCCCTAACATCGGGGTAGATTCCATGGATGTCATCGTGGCTCGCATGCTGGCTGCATACAAGCAGGATGTAAAGACCAACTACATCTTCAAGGAGCCGATGAAGGCTTCCTCTTACTATGCACTCTTCCAGACTATCCAGTTGGGCAACACCAACTCACTCATCTTCAACCCTCGCAACAACAAGGATGACGTGAAAGTATTCGCTGCCGTAGCTACAAGCTGGGATACTTACTATCCAGGAGCAGAGCGTGGCAAGAACCTGCACAACATCGCCATCGAGGGCATGAAGGATATCCGTATCATCGACAGGCAGCGTGCACAGCAGCAGATTGAGGCAAGCAAGGTGAGCGTGAACGGATGCATTGAAATTGCCCTACAGGACAACAAGGGACAGGTTCGCCGCCTCTCTGATCTCACCGGCAAGGTGGTATTGCTCGATTTCCATATCTTCGCCAGCAACGAGAGCACCAAGCGCATTATGATGCTCCGTGAGCTTTACAACAAATATCATGCTGCCGGACTGGAAATCTATCAGGTTTCCGTAGATCCAGATGAACACTTCTGGAAAACATCTACCGCTGCCCTTCCATGGATCTGCGTACGTGAGGAGAACGGCATCCAGGGAACAAGTCTCCAGCTCTACAACGTGCAGAGTATCCCTACCTTCTTCCTCATTGACAGAAGCAATACTCTGAGAGCCCGCGACATACAGATCAAGGACATTGATGCAGCCATCAAGAACCTTCTTTAATACGAGCTTTCATACAACAGACAAGTCGGAAGTCTGGACTTTTCTCCAGACTTCCGGCTCCTATCATCCAATACGAGCTACAATAGATTAACAACAACAATAAATTTTAAGCACTAAAAAATGAACAAGAAACTTTTAGTTTTCGCAGCATTGGCTCTCGTAACAGCAGGAGCAAACGCTAAAGTAAAGTTGCCACACATCCTGAGTGACAACATGATTATCCAACAAGATTCAGAAGCCAACCTCTGGGGTTGGGACAAGCCTGGTACCCTGGTAGAGGTAAGCACCTCATGGTCGCAGCAGAAGTATTCAGCAAAGACCGGAAAGGATGGCAAGTGGGATGTCAAGGTACAGACTCCCAAGGCTAGCTACACTCCGCTCTCCATTACCTTCGATGATGGCGAAAAGACCACCCTCAAGAACATCTTGGCTGGTGAAGTATGGGTCTGCGCCGGACAAAGCAATATGGAAATGCCGGTAAAAGGCTTCGGCAACTGCCCTGTAGAAGGCTACAACAAGGCTGTATTGGAAGCCAACCAATATAAAGGTGTACACTACGTAAAGATTCCTAGCGTGATGAGCAGCAAGCCGCTCGATGACGCCAACTGCGAATGGAAGGAGATTAATCCGGAAACCGTGGGCGATGCATCTGCCACCGGATATTTCTTTGCACAGGTTGTCAACAAGGCGCTCAACGTGCCTGTGGGACTAGTCATGGCAAACAAGGGCGGAAGCCGAGTAGAAAGCTGGCTCGATCGTGACTATCTGAAAAAGAACACGAAAGAAGACCTCGACTCCCTCAAGATGACGAAGAATCCTAAGTTCAAGTGGGACTTTCTCTACCCTCTTCTCTGGGGCAACGGAACCTTCCATCCTATCCTCAACTATAGCGTGAAGGGAATCCTCTTCTATCAAGGCTGTTCCAACGTGGGCGACCCGGCAGGTCAATACACACAGCGTCTTGCCGACCTCGTAGCCCTGTGGCGCAGAGACTTCAAGCAGGGCGAACTGCCATTCTATTTCGTGCAGATTGCACCTTATCATAATGGCGATGTGAATGGTGATGCAGGTCCAAGACTTCGCGAGCAGCAGTTTAATGCAGCCAAGATCATCCCGAACAGCGGCATAGTCTGCACCGAAGATCTGGTTTATCCATACGAGGTAGAGCAGATTCACCCATGCCAGAAGCAGCCTGCAGGTGAGCGTCTGGCTCTTCAGGCACTCAGCAAGACCTACGGTATGAAGGGACTCTTCTGCGAGAGTATGACTTTCAAGGAGATGAAGATTGTTGGCGACACTGTGAAGGTTCACTTCGACAACACCTACGGAGCCTATAACCGCTTTGAAGGCATCAAGGGCTTCGAGGTAGCCGGCGAAGACAAGGTGTTCCATCCTGCCACAGCCAAGCATTTCTGGCAGGAAGGCAACGATCCCTGGAACGAGTGCGTCATCGTAACCAGCCCTGAAGTCAAGAAGCCGGTAGCCCTTCGCTACTGCTTCCGCAACTTCCAGCTCGGCAACATGGCGAATGCAGGCGGTCTGCCTCTCTTCCCATTCCGAACAGACAATTGGTAATTAATAACATAGCGGTCGATCTTTGTGAATTCCAAAGACCGACCGCTCTTTAATATATATATTATGAGTCACGTTTTAGACAAATTCAAGTTTTGCCCTGTTTGCGGTTCTCAACATTTCGAGATCAACAACTTCAAGAGTAAAAAATGCAAGGACTGCGGATTCACCTACTATCTGAATCCCAGCAGTGCCACAGTAGCCTTCATTCTCAACGAGAAAGAAGAACTTCTGGTGGTTCGCAGAAAAAACGAACCTGCCAAAGGCACCCTCGACTTGCCGGGCGGATTCGTAGATATGGATGAAACCGGTGAAGAAGGCGTGGCTAGAGAAGTAAAGGAAGAAACGGGTCTGGAAGTAATCGGGGTGAGCTATCAGTTCAGTATCCCTAACCTCTATCTCTATTCCGACTTCCTGGTTCATACCCTAGATATGTTCTATGCTGTAAAGGTGAAAGACCTCTCTCATGTGGAGGCGATGGACGATGCCGAGGAGTCATACTGGATTCCTCTCAGCAACCTCCATCCCGAAGAGTTCGGATTAGGCTCCATAAGACAAGGTGTGGCTAAATTTCTTGCAAAACACAAGACGAAAGAATGAAAATACGCCCCAAAACATTTAAAAAACCAAAAAAATCACTATATAATAAGGTATAAGCAAAAAGTTTATTTACTTTTGCAGACCAAAAGAAATTGTGTAGAAGCGTATGCAAGAAAATTTAGTAATCGTCGAGAGCCCTGCAAAGGCTAAGAAAATCGAAGAGTTTTTAGGTAAAGACTTCAAGGTGATGTCTTCTTACGGTCATATCCGTGACCTCAAGAAGAAGGAACTCAGTATAGACGAGAAGACCATGGAACCTTGTTATGAGATTCCTGAGGAAAAGAAAAAGCTCGTCACAGAATTGAAATCAACAGCGAAGCAAGCTAAGAAGATTTGGTTAGCATCCGATGAGGACCGCGAGGGAGAAGCCATCAGCTGGCACCTTTGCGAAGTACTCGGACTGGATGAAGCGAAGACAAGCCGTATAGTCTTCCATGAAATTACCAAACCTGCCATCTTAGACGCTATTGAGCACCCACGCCATTTGGATATGAACTTGGTGAATGCCCAGCAGGCACGTCGTGTGCTCGACCGCATCGTGGGCTTCAAGCTCTCTCCTGTATTGTGGAGAAAGGTGAAACCAGCCCTCTCTGCCGGTCGTGTACAGAGCGTTGCCGTACGCCTCATCGTGGAGCGTGAGCGTGAAGTCCAGAAGTTCAAGAGCGAACCATACTATCGTGTCAACGCCGTATTCGCCCTGATCAGCGAGAATGGCGCAGCCACAGAGGTAAAGGCAGAGCTCGATCACCGTTTCAAGACCCATGAAGAGGTGGAAGCCTTCCTGGAGAAGTGCAAGGACGCCAAGTTCACCGTAGAGGCTGTCACCAAGAAACCGCTGAAGCGTACACCAGCGCCACCTTTCACCACATCAACCCTGCAGCAGGAAGCAGCCCGCAAGCTCGGCTTCACCGTAAGCCAGACCATGATGGTGGCTCAGCGTCTGTACGAGGGTGGACGCATCACCTACATGCGTACCGACAGTGTGAATCTCTCTTCCCTCTGCAGCAATGCCAGCAAGGATGAGATCATCAAGGAATACGGCAAGGAATACAGCAAGCCACGTGCCTATCATACCAATTCCAAGGGTGCACAGGAGGCTCACGAGGCCATCCGACCTACCTACATGAGCGAGACAAGCATCGATGGCACCAGCCAGGAGAAGCGTCTTTACGACCTGATCTGGAAACGTACCATCGCTTCGCAGATGGAGGATGCACAGTTGGAGAAGACTACCATCAATATCAGCATCGACAACACCAGCGAGAAGTTTGTTGCCAATGGTGAGGTTGTAGTATTCGACGGTTTCCTCAAGGTATATCGTGAATCTACCGATGAGGATGAGAACGTAGAAGATTCAACCCATCTCCTGCCAGCCATGAAGAAAGGCGACGAGTTGCAGCGCCGTGAAATCATCGCCACAGAGAAATTCTCTCTGGCACCAGCAAGATACACCGAAGCAAGTCTGGTGAAGAAGCTGGAAGACCTCGGCATTGGCCGTCCATCTACCTATGCTCCTACCATCAGCACCATCCAACAGCGTGAATACGTTGTGAAGGGCGACAAGCAGGGCGAGGAGCGCACCTACACCGTAGATACACTGAAGGGTATCATGATTACCCAGAAGACCAAGAAGGAACAGGCTGGTTCTGAAAAGGGCAAGCTCCTCCCTACCGATATCGGAATCGTGGTAAACGACTTCCTGATGGCCAACTTCCCTAACATCATGGACTATAACTTTACTGCCAACGTAGAGCAGAAGTTCGATGATATCGCCGAGGGAAAGACCGAGTGGACCAAATGGATGAAGGACTTCGACAAGCGTTTCGAACCGGAAGTGAAGGGTGTGATGGAAGCACGCAGCGAGCACAAGGCCGGTGAGCGTGAACTGGGCAAGGACCCAAAGAGCGGTCGCCCTGTATTCGTAAAGATCGGAAGATTCGGTCCTGTGGTTCAGATTGGTACCGCCGAAGACAAGGACAAGCCACAGTTTGCCCAGTTGCCTGCCGACAAGAGCATCGAGACCATCACTCTGGAGGAAGCATTGGAACTCTTCAAGCTGCCTCGCCAGGTTGGTGAGTTCGAAGGCACTACCGTAACCATCGGAAGCGGCCGTTTCGGTCCATACGTACTCCACGACCGCAAGTATGTATCCATTCCTAAGGAAATCGACCCAATGGCCATCACCCTGGAACAGGCTGTGGAACTTATCAACGAAAAACGCTCTAACGAGCAGAAACGCCACATCAAGACCTTTGAGGAAGACAACAAGCTGGAGCTCCTGAACGGGCGCTATGGTCCTTACATCGCATTCGATGGCAAGAACTATCGCATTCCGAAGGCAAAGCAGGAGAACGTTGAGTCACTCAGCTACGAGGAGTGCATGACCATCATCAAGGAAGCACCAGAACCAAAGGCTAGAGGCAGAAGAAGTAAAAAAGAATAAAATGAAGTCTATCATCATCATTGGATATATGGGAGCCGGCAAAACTACTGTCGGCAAAGCCCTCGCCAAAGAGCTTGGCGTGATGTTCTACGACCTCGATTGGTACATCGAGAGCCGTATGCGCAAGACCGTGAAGCAGATTTTCGACGAAATGGGCGAAGAGGGATTCCGCCACATAGAGCACAACATGCTCCACGAGGTGGCAGAGTTTGAAAACGTAGTGGTTAGCTGCGGCGGAGGAACACCTTGTTTCTACGACAACATGGAGTATATGAACCAGTCGGGCTGCACCATCTACCTCAAGGCAACGCCAGAAACCCTCTATGCTCACCTCAAGATGGGCAAGGGCGTACGCCCCCTGCTGCTCAACAAGACTCCGGAGGAAGTACAGGTATTCATCCGCGAGCAGCTGAAGCAGCGCGAGCCTTTCTATGAGAAGGCAAAACATATCATAGACATCAATGTGATGGACAACTTGGATAAAGTAAACGAAACGGTACAGGAGGTTCGTAGCCTGCTGAACGTATAACGAAAAAAGGTAAGCCAACTCAAGACAAGAGAAGGCTTACCTTTCTACTATTTATCATAAACAGAAAATATTATAAAACAAACTTTTTAGCAAGACCAAGAACAGAAAATGAAGAAATGGACTATTGAAGACTCGAAGGAGCTCTACAACATTGGTGGTTGGGGCACTTCTTACTTTGGCATCAACGACAAGGGTGATGTCTATGTAACTCCATGCAAGGACAATACGCAGATAGACCTGCGCGACATCATGGACGAGTTGGCATTACGCGACATCAACGCTCCCGTACTGCTCCGTTTCCCAGACATCCTCGACAACCGCATCGAGAAGACAGCAAGCTGTTTTCAGAAGGCAAAGGAGGAATATGGTTACAAGGGGGAAAACTTTGTCATCTATCCTATCAAGGTAAACCAGATGCAGCCGGTTGTAGAGGAGATCATCTCTCATGGAAAGAAGTTCAACCTGGGACTGGAAGCCGGTTCCAAGCCAGAACTTCATGCCGTTATCGCCGTACAGGCACAGAGCGACTCACTCATCATCTGCAACGGTTACAAGGATGAGAGCTACATCGAACTTGCCTTGCTCGCACAAAAGATGGGTAAGCGCATCTTCATCGTGGTAGAAAAGCTCAACGAGCTGGATATCATCGCCAAGGTGGCAAGCAAGCTCAACGTGAAGCCAAACATCGGCATCCGCATCAAGCTCGCTTCTTCAGGCTCAGGAAAATGGGCCGAGAGCGGTGGTGATGCATCGAAGTTCGGTTTGACAAGTGCCGAACTGCTCACCGCCCTCAACAAGATTGAGGAGATGGGATTCCACGACTGCCTGCGCCTCATCCACTTCCACATCGGAAGCCAGATTACCAAGATCCGACGCATCCAGACGGCTCTCCGTGAGGCGGCTCAGTTCTACATCAACCTCCACAAGATGGGCTACAATGTAGATTTCGTAGATTGTGGCGGTGGTCTTGGTGTAGATTACGACGGCACCCGTTCTGCCAGCAGCGAAAGCTCTGTAAACTACTCTATCCAGGAGTATGTAAACGATTGTGTCTATACATTCGTTGATGCAGCCAACAAGAACAATATCGAGCATCCTAACCTCATCACCGAGAGTGGCCGCTCGCTTTCTGCCCACCACTCCGTATTGGTGATTGATGTCTTGGAGACTGCTTCCCTGCCGGAAATGCCAGAGGAGTTTGAGGCAAAAGAGACTGACCACCAGCTGGTGAAGGACCTCTATGAGATATGGGACAACCTAAACCCTCGCAACATGTTGGAAGACTGGCACGATGCCGAACAGATTCGCGACGAGGCATTGCAGCTCTTCTCTCACGGTATCGTAGATTTGAAGACTCGTGCCGAGATTGAGGCGATGTACTGGAGCGTATGCCACGAGATCAACAACCTTGCCAAGCACATGAAGCACGTGCCTGAGGAGCTCAGAGGATTGGATAAGATTCTTGCCGACAAGTATTTCTGCAACTTCTCATTGTTCCAGAGCCTGCCAGACAGTTGGGCCATCGACCAGCTCTTCCCTATCATGCCTATCCAGCGTCTGGACGAGCGTCCTACCCGCAACGCAACCTTGCAGGACATCACCTGCGACAGCGACGGAAAGATAGCCAACTTCGTGACCGATGGTCATATCGGCAACGTTCTTCCTCTTCATCCTTTGAAGAAGAACGAGCCATACTATCTCGGTGTATTCCTTGTAGGTGCCTATCAGGAGATTCTGGGCGATATGCACAATCTTTTCGGCGACACCAATGCAGCCCATATTTCCGTAAAAGACGGCAAATACAGCATCGACCAGATATTCGATGGCGAAACCGTAGAGGAGGTTCTGGATTACGTACAGTACAATCCGAAGAAGCTCGTCCGCCAGTTGGAGCAGTGGGTAACCAAGAGTGTGAAGGAAGGCAAGATTTCTCTCGACGAGGGTAAGGAGTTCCTGGGCACCTATCGCAATGGTCTCTTCGGATACACATATCTTCAGTAAGAATTAACAGTTGATAGTTAATAGTTTACAGCAAGATTGCCCTATAAACTATTAACTATAAACTATAAACTAAACTTAAAGATGGAAAAAGTAACAGTAGTAAAGGTAGGCGGTGCCATCGTTGAAGACAGCGAGCAGCTGGCGCAGCTCTTGAAGGATTTTGCAGCCATTCCCGGCAAGAAAGTATTGGTACATGGCGGTGGACGCCGTGCCACCAAGGTAGCCGCAGCCCTCGGCATTGAGAGCAAGATGGTAAACGGCCGTCGCATCACAGATGCAGACATGCTGGAAGTGGTAACCATGGTTTATGGCGGTTTGGTAAACAAGAATCTGGTTGCCAAGCTTCAGGCTAACGGCGTGAATGCCCTCGGTCTGACAGGTGCCGATATGGACGTAATCCATAGTCATAAGCGCCCATTGAAGGATGGCATCGACTTCGGATTCGTAGGCGATGTAGAGCGTGCCAACGGCAAGATGCTCCAGACCCTGATTAACGAAGGCATCACCCCAGTGATGGCTCCGCTGACCCACGATGGTAAGGGCAATATCCTCAATACCAATGCCGACACCATCGCAAGCGAGACAGCCAAGGCTCTGGCTCCTTACTACGACGTGACATTGATATATTGTTTTGAAAAGAAAGGCGTGCTCAGCAATCCTGAGGATGACGACAGCGTGATTCCAGTGATTACCCATGCCGATTTTGAGAGATATAAAGCAGACGGTACCGTGGCAGGCGGCATGATTCCAAAGCTAGAGAATGCCCTTGCAGCCATCGACGCAGGCGTGAAAGAGGTGATTATCACCCTTGCTACCGCCATCGACGGGAAGCACGGAACTGTTATTAAGAGTTAAAAATAGAAATAATTCAGAGTTGCCTGTAACTTTCTTACAGGTAAGTCGTCATTAATTATAGAGGGATGAAAAAAATCAGTTTCCAAAACGATGTTTTGCCTCTGAAGAATAAACTCTTCAGGCTGGCACTTCGCATTACTCTCAACCGGGAGGAAGCGGAGGACGTTGTGCAGGATACCATGATTAAAGTCTGGAATGCCCGCGACAGATGGCAGGAGCTCGACTCCATCGAGGCCTACAGTCTCACCATCACCCGCAACCTCTCGCTCGACCGCATCAAGAAGATGGATAATCAGAATGATTCGCTGGAAGAGCAGACCACGGAAAGGCTCGACGAGACATCATCCACTCCTTCCGAACGAATGATTCAGAAAGACAAGCTGAACATCGTAAGGAACATCATTAATGAACTGCCCGAGAAGCAGCGCAGCTGTCTGCAACTTCGAGACATCGAAGGAAAATCCTATAAGGAAATAGCAGACATCCTCAGCATCACCGAAGACCAGGTCAAGGTGAATATCTTCAGGGCTCGACAAACAGTTAAACAAAGATTTCAACAATTCGACAGTTATGGATTATAAGTACATCAACCAACTTTTGGACCGCTATTGGAAGGCCGAGACTTCTCTCGAAGAAGAGGAGATTCTCCGTGCATTCTTCAGCCAGGACGAGTTGCCTGCCGAGCTGAAGCCATATCAGGCGCTCTTCTCTTACGAGATGGGCGAGGCTAAGCAAGAGACACTGGGTGATGACTTCGACCAGAAGATGATGGCGATGATTGAAGATGAATACACCAAGGAGCCTAACAAGGCAAAGGTGGTTTCACTGACAGAGCGCCTGAAGCCTCTCTTCAAGGCTGCTGCCGTAGTAGCCATCGTCCTGACCTTGGGCAACGCTGCTCAGGTTCCATTCCAGAACAATGCCGATAATCAGATTGAAAACGTAGGATACACCAAGAGTGGCAAGGGCGTTTCCGTAGCCATGGGCGATTCTGCTTCGGTTGACTCCATGCAGCGCACGGGCATCGACCAGATAAGCACCACCACAGCGTCTCCTACGATACTGAAGTAGTTATTTCTATGCTTTCTCTATATAAAAAATCATGTTTAGTAAAACAATTCTGAAACTGTGAAGTTTCAATTCTCTCAAATTTTTCATAACATACTAACGTAATAGGGCTGCCAGGATGTACTGGCAGCCCTTGCTGTTTTTATAAATAAACTAATTCATAGTTTCGTGGGGCACAATTTATCGCCATCAAGAGTCATCATTTAAGCCTCCTGCGGGTCATCATTGATGGCTCTTGCCTGCCTTCATATAAGGCTCTTGGCTAGCTCAAGAAGGAGAAATTAAAAGGATGATTTTCCTGATGAGGGTTAACAGGTTAACTCCTTGCCCTCTTTGTTAACGAATCTAACTCATAGTTTTCTCCTCCAGAACTCACCGTTTCTTGGGACAGAAGTCATTAAAAAAATAACACGGACAAATTGAATTTGTCCGGACAAAATATTTAGAGGCTCATAACTTGCTGATTATTGAATAGTTACAAGCTTCCAAACAAACAAGCCGGACAAATTCAATTTGTCCGTGTTTTATTTTTCAACCGAAAATCGGATATAGGTTCTATCATCGAAGCTCTTATTGCCCTCAACGATGCCCTTGGTGGCGATAAAGGAATGGATGTTCTGAGGGTCGTTGGCAATCTGCTCTGCCAATGCCGCCTCGCTCGCTGCCAAGGTTGGCTCCAGGAAAGGATAGCCATCACTTGCCAATACAATCTCGGAGGAAGAGACAAAAATTGTACCTGATGCAGAAACGGAGTCAGAGCAAGGGACAGAATCTGATGCTGGAACAGAATCTAGAACAGAACAAGAATCTGAAACAGAGACAACCTTCACTCCCTCCCGATAGATAGGAAATCCATCGATAACCGTATAGGTCTGGTTCTGCCCAGAAAGCATCGCCTCGATCAATAATGGCTCTATCTGCTTTCTAGCCTCAGCAGGCGAAAGACCCTGCTCTATCAGTTCTACCCTCTTTCTGGCAATCTCCTGCTCATAAGGCTTGCCGTTCTCATAAAGGTTTCCGGCGATAATTGCCTGACAATCGCCCACCATCCATACTTCATTCCTTGTCTGGCTATAAAGGATAGCCGAGGCGGTAAGCCGCTCTTCCGGATGCTCCTTCAACCGCTCTTCCACCCCTAGCTTTTCATACACCTTATTATATATATAGGCTGTCACACCCTGGCAGAAATCATCTACAGAGGCATCAGCCTTCAACTCCTCACGAATATACTCCGAGATAAGCATCATGGCATATCTTCCGTTCTTCATATCAGGATTGAGATGCTTCGGAGTCTTGCTCGTACTGCCATCAATCACTGCGATGAAATTATCGGTAACTACCATTCCATCCTCACAAGCCTCAGGGCTCTTCTTTCCTATGATACTGCTTTCTATAATCTTCATACAATCTACTTATATATCTATTTATATATCTGAAAAAAGGCTACCCATTCAGGTAACCTTTTTACTAGTTTATCTATATAAAACTTTTGCTTTCTGAATATTCATCAAGCCTTTGCTTTCTTTAATCTGATTATCATCTGTATAAAACTTGGAATCATGATGCAGAGAGAGAAGCCTACGGCGTAATATACGGTCTTCTCATCGCCATGGAAGAGGTCGATGAGTTTGCCGTCGCTCTGCGGCATGATGTTGGCAAGGACATACGCCATCGTATTGTTCACCCAGTGGAGCAGGATGCCCGGAACAAGACTCCCGGTGCGATAATACATCCATCCCAGAAGCAAGCCCATCAGAAGGGCATTGACAAACTGTGCCAGATTGGCATGAACTACTCCGAAGATGGCAGCAGAAATCATGATGGCTACCCAATGGTTCTTCTTGCTCATGATGCCCAGCAGGGTGCGGAGGATGGCTCCACGGAATACTACCTCTTCGGCAAGAGGTGCCAGGATGCCGATTGCTACATAGCCCCAAGGCTCCTTCATCAGCGAGGTGAATATCTGCTGAGTATTCTCATCCATCTCAATGCCTAGCTGTTCATAGAGGAACGACAGGGGGATGATGGTTCCCAGGGAGAACAATGCCACCCAGAGAAGCGTGCCCCAAGGCTTGGAAAGCAGATAACTGCGGGTAAGCGGCGTCCACTTCGTCTTCAGGAAGATGATGAGGGTGATGACACTGCTGAACACCTGAACAAGCGCCGTAAGAATGGCGTTACCGCCCGTACTTGCTGACTGAAGCGTTGCCTGATAACCTTCGCCCTTGATGCCTGCCCAGATTCCTGCACCGGCATACATTATGATGATTTGTACTACTATAAATATAATAAGGTAGAGGACTACATCCGTCAAACCTCTCTTTAAATTAATCTTTGCCATTGCTTCTAATCGTTTATAATTAACAATTTATAATTAATAGCATTCTTGCTATCATTTCGCTTCCTTTTCGAAGAGATCCAGCACGGTCTGCTCATCCACCTTTAGTTGCGCCGCCAACTCCTCGGGACCGTCAAACTTCTGTTCGCCCCTTATTCGCTTCACGAAGCCTACCAGCAGGAGCTGGTCGTAGATGTCGCCATCAAAATTGAAGATATGCGTCTCCAGCGTTATCTGCTTGCCATTGAAAGTAGGACGGTTGCCCACGTTCATCATTCCCCGCTTCCATACCACCGAATTCTCCAGTCTTACCTTTACGGCATAGACGCCAGGAGCAGGAATCATCTGTCCGAAGTGAGAGATATCGAGATTGGCTGTAGGGAAGCCGAGCTTTCTGCCTTCATGGAATCCGTTCACCACCTTTCCGATGATGGTATAAGGGAAACCGAGGCACTGGGCTGCCATCTCCACTTCTCCCTCTTTCAGGAAAGAGCGGATTACGGAAGAAGAGATATTGATGCCATCTATCTGGAAGGCCTCGTTCCGGATTACCTCGATGCCCATCTCCCTGCCGTAGCGCACGTAATCCTCAAAAGTCTCTGCACGGTTGTGACCAAAGCGATGATCGTAGCCGATGAAGAGTTTCCTTACGTTGAGATGGTCGTGGAGCACCTGCTGCATAAACTCTCTTGCCGACATCGCAGCCATCGTCTTGTCGAAATGCAGCACCACGGCGTTATCCACTTCTGTCTTCGAAAGAAGCAGCAGTTTGGAATCGAGCGTGCTCAGCATCTCTGGCTGGTAATCCGCCTGCAATACCTTGCGGGGATGCGCATCGAAGGTGATGACGGTGGATTGCAAGCCATCCTTTCGTGCCGTCTCTACGAGATGATGAATCAGAAACTGATGTCCCCGATGCACCCCGTCGAAGAAACCGATGGTTGCCACACAAGGCGGCAACTGCACGGTATCGTTATAATGTATTGTATTCATTCTATCTTATATCATTTATATCTAAAGAAGAATCCTGAATTATATCTTAAGATGATATCGGTGGATTATCTTCTCTTTGCTATCATTCTCTTAAAAGCTCTCCACAGCTCGCCCACCCAAAGTACAACGGAGGTGGAACCGATGATGAGCAGCCACTCGTGGAGCGACAATGGTGTGGTGCGGAACATTTCGCCACCGAAGGTAACGATGATCCACTGACCCACCAATACCAGTACAAGCACCAGAATCATTCCCTTATCCTTCAGGAAATGGCGGAAGGCGGTGTGATGACTCATCAGCGCCTTGGCATTGAAGAGGTTCCAGAACTGGATCATCACGAAGGTGGTGAAGAACATGGTCAGTTCATGCACATCTACTCCACCCTTGCCTCTGCGCTCGCAGTAAACCAGCAGGGCAAACATCACAAGGAAGAAGACGATGCCACAGAACAGGATACCGAAACCGATACTCTTGTTGATGATGAAATCGGATGCCTTGCGTGGCTTCTCCTTCATCACCTCGTGAGATGGAGGCAATGAGGCGAGCGCCAAGGCTGCAAAGGTATCCATGATGAGATTCACCCAGAGAATCTGAGTAACCGTCAACGGCATTTCAGTTCCGATGACAGAGCCACCAAGCACCAGCAGGAGGGCTGCCACGTTTACTACCAACTGGAAGAAGAGGAAGCGCTGCAGGTTGCGATAGAGCGAACGTCCCCACATCACGGCGTTGGCGATAGACTTGAAGGAATCATCGAGCAGGGTCATATCCGAAGCCTCCTTAGCCACGGAAGTTCCCGAACCCAGCGACAAGCCCACGTGGGCATAGTGAAGCGCCGGAGCATCGTTGGTTCCATCGCCTGTTACGGCAACCACCTCGCCACGTTTCTGGAGCATGGCCACCAGTCGCTGCTTATCGGTAGGACGGGCACGGCTCATCACTCGGATATCCTTTGCCCGTTCGTAAGCCTCTTCGTCAGAAAGAGCCTCCCACTGTTCGCCCGTAATCATCTGCTGGTCGAGCGAAGTCATGGAGCCATCAGCTCCGATGTTCTCAGGTTCATCTTCGAAGACACCTATCTGCTTGCCTATCTCCAAGGCGGTGGCAGCCGTATCACCCGTAACCACCTTTACTTCGATACCCGCATGGCGGCACTCCTGCACGGCAGCAGGAACATCCGGACGGATAGGATCGGCAATGGCTGCAATGGCCTGCAACTGAAGATTGTTGGCATCGAGAAGTGCTACCACTTCGGCAGTAGAGGTTCTGGATGTTCTCATGATAGAAGTTTCTATCTTCTTATAGGCGAACGCCAGGGTTCTCATTGCCTTATGCTGCCACTCGTCGAGTTCTTCGGCAGTCTGTTTCAGCATTCTATCTTCGATGATGCATTTCTTCATCACGATTTCAGGCGCACCCTTTACGAAGAGATAGGTCTCGCCATCTACTTCTGCCAAGGTTGCCATCATCTTTCTCTCGGTAGAGAAAGGCAACTGCTTGAGCACGTTCACCTGCTTGCGGAGTTCTTCATAATCCTTGCCCTGGGCATCGAGCCAGAGCAGGAGAGCCGACTCGGTAGGATTTCCGATAGGTTTGCCGTCATTCAACTCGGCTGTAGAGTTGAGGGCGATGGCAGTATCGAGCAGCGCCTCATCGCCCTGCTTGAGTTCCAGTGCACTCACCTGCATCTTGTTCTGGGTAAGTGTTCCGGTCTTATCGGTACAGATCACGGTAACGGCACCCATGGTTTCGCAGGCATGGAGCTTGCGCACCAGATTGTTCGACTTCAGCATTCTTCGCATGTTGAGCGCCAGAGAAAGGGTAATCGCCATCGGCAATCCCTCAGGCACCGCCATCACAATCAGGGTAACAGCCATCATGAAGTATTTCAGTACGATTTCTGCCATATAGAAATAATCCTTGCCGCCCCATGCCGGGTTGGTGAGGATATCGTGAATCAGGAAGATGAAGAAGGCTGCCACAGATACCACGGAGCCTACCTTGGAAATCATCTTCGCCAACTTATCGAGCTGCATGTGAAGCGGTGTCTCCACCGAAGTCTGTTCGGTAGATTTTTTCGCCACCTTACCAATCTCGGTAGCATCGCCCACGGCAGTAACCACGAACTCGCCCCCACCATTCATCACCATGGTAGAACGGAGGATGACGTTGCGTGGATAGGCTCCATCGCCACCGCCTTCCAGAGATTTCTCGGCAACAGGTTCGCCCGTAAGGGCTGATTCGTTAATCTGCAGGTCGTTGCAGACGATGAGTTCTCCATCGGCAGGCACCTCATCGCCCACTTCCACGAGCACCACATCTCCCACCACCACATCGTGGCGCGGAATCTCCATCACCTTGCCATTGCGGCGCACCTTTACCGGCTGCTCTTCGCTGAGCGCCGTAAGCAGATTAAACTTCTTAGCAGCATCGCGCTCAAAGTAGAAGCCTACGGTAGTAGCCAGGAAAACTGCCACGAAGATACCGATGGTTTCCATGAAATTCTTTTCGATAAAAGCAAGAATGAGGGATACGAAAGCCGCCACAAGAAGTATCTGGATAATCGGGTCGCGATATTTATCCAAATACAGTTTCCATAATGAGGTACGTTGAGGAGGGGTGAGCACGTTCTTGCCATGCTGTTCCCTACTCTGTTTTACTTGTTCGTCGGTAAGACCGATTCTTTTGTTTTTGTCTATGTCCATTTCTGAATAGAAATACTTTTCTTTTGTACGATTAATAAGTACATACGCACGTGTGCGCACATAATTTGGTGCAAAGATACGCTATTTTTCTGATTCAAGGAAAATTTTTAAGATTTTATTTGGTTATTTGCCTAAAATCTAGTATCTTTGCACTCGAATTTGATAAAAATTCAATGGACTTGTAGCTCAGTTGGTTAGAGCAACAGACTCATAATCTGGAGGTCCTAGGTTCAAGCCCTAGCTGGTCCACTTTGAAAATCAAGCAGTTAAGCAGAAATAGCTTAACTGCTTTTTTCGTTGCTGGTTTGCTTGAATTTGGTCTATTTGTTTTTGCGTAAACAAAAAAACATTAAGAGGGCGATTTGGACTTTTGCAACCAAGTTGCAGAAACCTTTTTGTAATTTTGCAACCGAAATAGAAAAAGGAACTGAATGTTCCGGGGTATATAGAACTAAAAGTATTGCAAAATTATGGAAGAAATGAAACTTTCTCACGAACATCATCATGAATGCCATTGTGAAGATTCTCACGAACATCATCATGAGCACAATCATGACTGCTCATGCTCCACAGAAGAACATGAGCACCAGGGGTGCGGTTGCCACCACCATCATCATCATGAAGAAGGCGGTTTGAAATCCAAACTCTTTCTGATTGGAGCTACCATCATCCTCCTGATCATCGCTGTTTTCATCGAAAAGAATTACGACCTGGCTACCTGGCAGTTACTCCTCGTCTATCTCATTCCTTATTTATTAATAGGACATGAGACGCTGGGCGAAGCTGCAGAAGGTATTGCCAAGGGCGATATGTTTAACGAAAACTTTCTGATGGCTATTGCTACCATCGGAGCCCTTTGCATCGGATTCTTTCCAGGATCAGACACAGAATTTCCAGAGGCTGTCTTTGTGATGCTCTTCTTTCAGGTAGGCGAACTCTTCGAAGGATATGCGGAAGGAAAGAGCCGCGACAGTATTTCGCATCTGATGAATATCCGACCAGATGTAGCGAATGTTGAAAGAAACGGAAAAGTAGAGGCCGTTTCGCCGGAAGACGTCAAGATAGGAGAAACTATCGTAATCCGTCCGGGAGAGAAAGTGCCTCTGGATGGCGTTGTCATTGAGGGCAATTCAGCCTTGAATACTGTTGCCCTGACGGGAGAAAGTATGCCACGGGATTTGAACGAAGGCGATACTATTATGTCTGGATGCATCAACCTGTCGGGAGTGGTTCGTGTACGCACCACCAAGAGTTTTGGCGAAAGTACCGTATCCAAGATTATTTCTCTGGTAGAGAGTGCAGACAAGAACAAGTCGAAAAGCGAGGCTTTCATCACCCGTTTCGCCCGAGTCTATACTCCTATCGTTGTTTTCGCAGCCATTGCCCTGGCTTTTATTCCTCCATTCCTGGCAGCAACAGGAATCGTAGGTGAAGGAACCTTTGGCGAGAACTTCCCATTATGGCTCAACCGCGCCCTGATATTCCTAGTAGTTTCCTGTCCTTGCGCCCTGGTCATCAGCGTGCCCCTCACCTTCTTTGGCGGCATCGGCGGAGCATCCCGGAACGGTATTCTCATCAAGGGCAGCAACTATATGGATGCTTTAGCCAAGGTGGGAACCGTAGTGTTCGACAAGACGGGTACCTTGACCCACGGAGAGTTTGCCGTAGCTGCTGTTCATGCAGATGCTTCCTGCCCAGACCATTCATCCCATGATGCAGATAATGTACATATTGGCGAATATTCTGACAAGGAGAAAATCCTGCTTCATCTGGCAGCTCATGCTGAACATTTCACTACCCACCCTATCGGAGCAGCCCTGCGTACTGCCTTCCCTCAAGAAGCAACGGATGGCTGCGAGGTGACCGATGTAGAGGAGATTGCCGGACAAGGTATCCGTGCCAAAGTGAACGGCAAGGTGGTTTGCGTGGGCAACAAGAAGATGATGGAAAACATCGGCGCAAAATGGCACGACTGCAACCAGGTGGGAACCATCATCCACATCGCCATTGATGGCAAGTACGCAGGACATATTGTGATCAACGACACCCTTAAGGAAGGAAGCGCCCATGCCATCAGAGAGCTGAAAGAACTGGGAGTAGAGAAAACGGTAATGCTGACGGGCGACCGCAGAGAAGTGGGAGAAGATGTTGCCCACAAACTGGGACTGGACGAGTGCCGCGCAGAACTGCTGCCAACCGACAAGGTTTCGCATGTAGAGCAACTGCTGAAGACAAAACCGGCAGGCAAGACACTCGCTTACGTAGGCGATGGCATCAACGATGCCCCTGTATTGAAGCGTGCCGATGTGGGCATTGCCATGGGTGGACTTGGTAGCGATGCAGCCATCGAAGCAGCCGATGTAGTACTGATGGATGATGACCCTAGAAAGATTGCCCTTGCCGTGAAGATAGCCAGAAGAACCATTCATATCGCTCACGAGAACGTGGTATTTGCCATCGGAGTGAAGGTTGCCGTACTGATTCTCGCCACCATTGGTCTCGGCACCATGTGGATGGCAGTCTTTGCCGATGTAGGTGTTACGGTACTGGCTGTATTGAACGCCATGAGAAGTTTGGGTAAAAATCGTCTTTTTTATCGTTAAATACCAAAATAAGTTGTATCTTTGCAACCGAATTGCAATATACAATACTGAATGGTTATGTATAAAAAAGACATTTTGACTATGAATAAGATTATCAAACTCATCTTCGTGCTCTGCTGCTTCTGCGGCATTGCACAGGCTCAGCCTCAACGCCCTAAGCTCGTTGTAGGCATCGTTATCGACCAGATGCGATGGGATTATCTCTATCGCTACTACGCCCGCTACGGCGAAGGCGGATTCAAGAGAATGCTCGGCGAAGGATTCAGCGTGGAAAACTGCAAGATTCCTTATATCCCTTCGGTTACTGCCATCGGACACTCTTCTATCTGGACCGGTTCCGTTCCTTCTATCCACGGAATCGCCGGAAATAACTTCGTGAAGGATGGAAAGGTTGTGTACTGTACTGCCGACGATACCGTCAACCCGGTAGGTTCAGACAGCAAGGCGGGCAAGATGTCGCCTCGCAATCTGTGGGTAACCACCATCGGCGATGAACTCCGTCTGGCTACCAACAACCGCTCTAAGGTGATTGGTGTAGCCTTGAAAGACAGAGCTTCCATCCTCCCTGCGGGTCATCACGCCAATGGTGCTTACTGGTTTGATGATAAGTCGGGCAAGTTCATCACCAGTACTTTCTATATGGATAAGTTGCCAGAGTGGGTGAACAAGTTCAACAAGCAGAAACTCCCAAACAAGTATCTTTCCAAGAAATGGGAGACGCTCTACCCTATCGATTCCTACAAGGAGAGCACCAGCGATGACAACAACTACGAGAATGGAATTGTTGAAGGCGAAAAGGCAGTATTGCCACTCGATCTGCCTACCTTATATAAAAAGTATGGTTACAAGATTCTCCGCAACACCCCATTCGGCTGCAACCTGACCTTCGATATTGCCAAGGCTGCCATTGAGGGAGAAAATCTGGGTAGAAACACAGATACTGATTTGCTGACCATCAGCTGCTCAAGCACCGATTACATCGGTCATCAGGTGGGCGTAAACGCTATCGAAACAGAGGATTGCTATCTTAGATTAGATAAGGCTTTGGCAGATTTCTTCGCTTATCTCGACCAGACCGTGGGCAAGGGAAATTATCTCACCTTCCTCACCGCCGACCATGGAGGCGTGAACAACGCTACCTTCCTGCAGGATCAGCGAATCCCTGCCGGCATCTGGAACAAAAAGGGATTGGTAGAAGAGCTGAATCAGATTCTGAAAGCTAAGTTCAATACCGACAAAGATCTCGTGAAGACCATCATGAACTACCAGGTGTTCTTCAACACAGATATCATCGAAGAACTCGGTTTGGATTACGCAGCCATCAAGCAGGCTGTGGTAGATAGATTGAAGAAAGACAAGGACGTGCACTATGCCTTCGACATGGAGAAGACCTCTATCGAGAGCATTCCTGCAGAGCTAAAGTTCCGTGCCATCAACGGTTACAACCGTGAGCGCAGCGGAGGTGTTCAGATTGTACTGAAACCAGGTCACTACGAATATTACAGCAGCAAGGGAACTACCCACGGAGCATGGAATCCATACGATATCCATATTCCTTGCCTGTTTATGGGTTGGGGCATTCAGCACGGCGAGAGCGCCCAGCCTCATTATATGACGGATATAGCCGCTACCGTTTGTGCGATGTTGCATATCCAGGCACCTAACGGTTGCATCGGCACACCGATATTCTAAACAAAACAAAGGCTAGGTTTCTCAGAATCGGGAACCTAGCCTTTATTATTTATTTTCTCCACAAAAAAGAAACTCTTTTATTCTTCATGCAGATTGTATTCTTCCATGCATGATTTCCCTAATCATCATTCATGATTTCCATATATTCCTCGTAGGAAATATATCTGCCACCCATCGACTTGAGATGCGGGGTTTCCAACTGGCAATCTATCATCTTGCCTCCATGCTCCTGCAGATAACGGGCCAGGAAGATGAGGGCTATCTTAGAGCCTGACGGAACCTTGGAGAACATGCTCTCGCCAATGAAGACCTTGCCGATGGTGACGCCATAAAGTCCACCTACCAGTTCACCGGTCTCATTATCCCATACCTCCACGCTTGCCGCAAAGCCCTGCTCATGAAGAGCGGTGAATGCCTGAATGATGTTTTCACCCAACCAGGCACCCTCTTCCTCATAACGGCCATTGGTCTTGCTGCAAGCACGAATCACAGCATCGAAATCCTCGTTGATGCCCACGCTGTATCGGTTCTTCCTCAGCAGGGTGCGCATGGAATGACTGATGTGGATTTCGTCCGGGAAGATGACGAAGCGCTTCATCGGACAGAACCAGAGTATCTCCGGCTGGTCGCGAAAGCTATACCAGGGAAAGATGCCGTTGCTGTAAGCCAGCAGCAGGCGGTCGATGCTCAAGTCGCCACCTATCGCAAAACATCCGTCTTCATCGCCGTAATGCGGATCGGGAAAATAAATCTCTTCCGCATTTTCATCTATCTGTAATATCATCGCTTTCTAACAATTAATCACCAATTCCTTACCATCGAAATCTACGCAGCCCTTGCCAGCCTTCTTGAGCTTGCCGAAGAGCAGAGCCTTCATCAGGATTGGCTTCAGGCGGTTGCCGATGACACGATCCATCTCGCGGGCACCATATTCCTTGGTAAAGCCCCACTCCAGAATCTTCTCTCTTGCCGCATCGGTAAGCGTAATAGAAACTCCCTTTGCTGCCAACTTTGCATCGAGCTGACGAAGCTTCTTGGCAAGAATCAGTTCTGCCATGTGCTTATCCATATCGTTGAACACCACAGTGTCGGAAAGTCGGTTGATGAACTCTGGCTTGAAGGTCTTCTTCACCTGTGCCAGCATCGCCTCGCCACGGGTTACATTACCGCCGAAACCTACACTTGCCTGGGATGCATACTGCGCTCCGGCATTGGAAGTCATCACGAGGATTACGTTTCTGAAATCTGCCTTCTGACCCTTGTTATCGGTCAATCGGGCATAATCCATCACCTGCAGCAGGATGTTGTAGATGTCGCTATGCGCCTTCTCAATCTCATCGAGCAAGAGCACGCAGTTTGGTGTCTTGCGGATGGCATCGGTCAGAAGACCGCCATCTTCATAACCCACGTATCCGGCAGGCGAACCGATGAGTTTAGCCACGGTATGCTTCTCGGTGTATTCACTCATATCGAAACGCACCAGTTCGATGCCGAGTTCCTTAGCTAGCACACGGACCACCTCAGTTTTACCTACACCCGTAGGACCCACGAAGAGCAGCGACGCCATCGGTTTGTCATCATCCACCAGTCCAGCCTTCGCCATCATCACAGCCTCAACCACCTTATCCACAGCCTTGTCCTGACCATAGATCTTGTCGAGTATGCGCTGGCGGAGCGTAGCCAGAGTATCATTGTTCTCATCCTTGATGGCAGCCGCATCTATCTTGCAGACCTTGGTAAGAATCTGCTGGATAATCGCCTTGGTAACATAAGAACGCTGGCGATATTCCACAGGATGCACCTCCAGATAAGCACCCGCCTCATCCATCAGGTCGATGGCCTTATCAGGCAGACAGCGGTTGCTGATGTATTTTGCACTGGCACGAACGGCATACTCCAGGGCGTCCTTGCGATAGGTTACATTGTGGAACTTATTGTATTTATACTGCAAGCCCTCCAGGATTCTGATAGCCTCCTCCTCGGTAGGTTCCTTGATGTCAATCTGCTGGAAGCGGCGCACGATGCCCTTGCTCTGAGCCATGTAGCGGTTGAACTCCTCATAAGTGGTGGAACCAATGAATCGGATGTCGCCAGCCTCCAGATATTGCTTCAGCATATTGGAAGCATCCGGTCCGCCATCAGAGCCACGACCGGCACCTATCATATTATGAATCTCATCAATGTAGATGATGGTGTTGCCTTCCTTCACGGCTCCTTCCATCACCATCTTGATGCGCTTTTCAAAGTCGCCACGATACTGGGCACCGGCAAGCATCTGTCCCATATCCATACCGTAAATGCGTGCGCCCTTGAGGCGCTCGGGTACCTGATTCTCGTTGATGAGCTTGGCAAGGCCATAAACCAGGGCGGTTTTACCTACGCCTGGTTCTCCGATGTGGAGCGGATTGTTCTTCTCGGCACGGCAGAGCACCTGAATGGTTCTATCCAGCTCCTGCTCTCTGCCGATAAGCGGATTATGCTCCTCCACCTGATCAGAGATGCAGGTAACCAACTGGTGCCAATCCTGAGGCTGTCGGCTTCTGCCTTCCTCCTCGTCTTCATCATAATCGTTATCATAGTCATCCTCATCGTAGCCATCACCCATCATCAGGGTTTCATCACCTGGTTCATTTTCCAGCGGATAATAGCTATCCACACTCGCCAGGAATTCGCCCTGTCGGTCTCCTACGTTCTTACACAACAGAAAAGCGGCTTCTGAGTTCTGTAAGCCAAACATCGCCTGCACGAAATGAGGCACATTCACGAGTTTTCTATCTGCGGCTGCAGCCAGGGCGCACGCCGTTCCAAACATAGTCTTGAAGAGTGATGATGGTTCTGGCAGGAACTTGATGTTTTCAGGCACACGTTCCTGCTTGGCGAGCCATCCCACCAAGTCTTCGTGCATCTTGATACTATCCACTCCTTCCTCCTGCAAAGCCTGGCAGAAGGCATACTGGCGGAGCAATGACAGAAGCATGTGCTCGGGCATCACGAACTCGTGATCGAAAAACCGGGCCTGCTTCATTGCATCGTCCATCAAGACACTCATATATCGGGTTAATCCCATACTATCCATTCTATATTTTCCTTTCTTTATTCTGGCATATAAGTGAGCTTCAGTGGATACTTCTGCGTACGGGCTTTCTCCATCGCTTTCTCCACTTTGCTCTTGGCGATGTCATAGCTGTAGGTGCCCACCACGGCTTTCTCCTCGTGATGAACCTTGAGCATGATTGCTTCAGCCTCAGCCTGCGACTTGAAGAAGATGGTTTCGAGGATTTCTACCACGAAATCCATCGGTGTGAAGTCATCATTAAACATCACCACCACGTAACGCCCCGGCTCCTTGAGCCTGGTTTTCTGGCGTTCACGAATTGCTGTCTGTTCTTGAGCCATATTTTAATTATTACTTTGTATAAGCATTGGTAATCTCTACTACATAGACATCGTGGAATCCGCCCTTGGCACCATACCACTGCAGCAGGTCCTTATCGAGGAACTTTTCTGCCGTCATGTTGTCCTTATAGAGTTTGCGGCATTCCAGGGTGAGTCGTGACTGCTCAAAGGCGATGCTGCCGTTATCGGTTTCCACAGGAGTCAATCCTGTTTCCTTTGCCTTATCGAAATCACGTCCGCTCTTGGATCCGCAGAAGTTATAGATCTTTCGAGTCTCCTCGCTATTGCCGAGGAAAGAGAGGGTCATGAATTCATTCTCCTCGATGATGCCGTGGGTGTAGCGTTCCGGGCGGATAAATACCACAGCCACCGGCTTGTTCCAAAGCCATCCCAGGCAGCCCCATGAGGCGGTCATCATATTGAATTTCTCCTTATTGCCGGCGCAAACCAGCATCCACTCCTTACCAATAGTCTCGAAGACATTATCATTCAGTTCTTTTACGTTGATTTTCTCCATTTTATCTTTTCCTTTCTTTTTATTTACTAATAGTTTTAATGATGAAATCATACAGCATTCAACAAAAGCCATGCCAAATCATCGCCTAACACCGCATATCACCTGCAAAGATACAAGAATAATCTGAAAAAGCGAATGTTTCGACGAGAAAATATCGAAATCGCAGAAAATATTAGTAGGGTATCAAGATTGCATTAGGTAGAAGAGTGGTGAAAAGTAATTGCAAAAATCTACAAAAACAAATAAAAAGCGGAAAAGTTTTGCATTCATGAAAAAAATCTCCATTCTTTGATACAACTTAGCGAAATTATCACTATCTTTGCAACCGTAACCCTTGCAGAAAGCCCCCAAAGGGCAGGAGGTCAGGGCGACATATACATATTAAGGCGTAACTGTACGCTTTGGTTTTGACGATTCGTGAATCTCGCAAATTCCAATTAAGTTGTCAAGAACAAAGCAATGGGGACGCCCTACAGGGTGTATTATATACAGCCCTCTTTGGCTTCGAGCAATATGCTCGTTGGTAGAGAGGAGGAATTATATACACATCTACGTGGGGCTTTCAGCGTTGCTCGTTTCGACAATTTGGGCAATGCGAGAGCCTACGAATCGTGGAACGAGCATCAGGGCTGGCTCCACGTTTTTTTATGCATATGTAAAGCTTAATGAAATAACCGCCAATCTGGGAATCGTTGGCTTATTTGACTCACAATATGAGAAAAATTCTATTTTTATTGATTCTTTGCGGACTTTTCACATGTGGAGTATCAGCAAAGAGTAAAATTAAAACAAGTTACAGAAATGCCTTGATTTTTGCTTATTCACAGGCAAATAGCATTTTCGAGGATGACAACATTAAGCTCGAAATTTACGACCAGTGCCTTTGGGCTACCAACAAAACAAAGAAGACTATCTTTATAGACCTCTCTCAATGCTTTATGGTACATAATGGTTCTTCTTTCCCTATGTTTGATAAAAAGCAAAACGAGAAGCATGCTTCCAAGAAAGGTGTTGCGACATCAGTAGATGATTTTATTACAATCGCTCCTGCCACAGGTTCTAACCAGAATGCCACTTTTATTTGTAATATGACTACTGGTATTTTCGGAAAATATTCCACTGCATCAAGCCCAAGCGACAAGTTCTCAGAATATGACAAAAGATTACTTTCGCTCATCAATGACTTAGTCACAGAATCCCAAAAAGCTAATCCGAAATCAAAAGAATACGAAGGTACGGTTTCACGACATCTTACAGAAGATGAAAGCATAAACAACATTGGTGCATCTATAGCCTATGCTTTTAATAAAAGATCAGAGAATTGGAATTCTGTAGCTCTTTCCACATGGGTTAGCGATGTCATCTTTGCACCTTTTTATGTCCAAATGCCTAAAGATCTTACCAAAAAAGACAAAAAGGGATTTGGTGCAAAAGAAACAGCCCCTGCCATCATTCATATAAAAGCAGAAACGCCATTTGAATTTGACAAAGACAAATCACCTATCATTGTCTGCGACTGGGAAGGAAATTACAAGAAAGGTACTTTCACCCTCAATTCTACTAATATTTCAAAGACCAAAGGATATTCTGCATGGCAAATCATCGGAGCTGCTTTCACATACGGTGCGACGTTGTTAGTCAATCCAGAAGTTTACTACAAAAGCATCATACAGTTCGATGGATCTCAAGCAGATTGGGGCAAATTGGAATACGCAAAAAGCATACAATTGACCCAACAAGAACAATAATCATTAATTCTCAAATGTGCGCACAAACAATAACGCACATTTGAGATTTTCCTTTCAATATTTCTCAATATGAATTTGCGCAAATTATTATTTATCGTCATTTGCATACATTGCCTTTCTTGTTTTTCCCAAAGCATAGATAAGGAAAGTGCAAAAGCCCTAGAACACATTCAAAAAGGATATGTAGCTTATGGTATAGAAGAATTACAAAAAGCATCTAGTCAAAATGCCTTAGCTGCGCAATACTACTTAGCAAAATGTTACGCGAATAACATTTGTCTAGGAAAAGATTATGAAAAAGCATTTTTGCTTTACCGTCGTGCTGCAGAAAGAGGTTTGCCTGATGCTATGTTCTATTTATCTAGTTGCTATAAAGAAGGAAAAGGAGTTACTGCCAACACCATACGCAGTAACGAATGGGAACAAAGATTCCTACGCAAAGGAGGTACAATGGTTTTGCCAGACATTTGTGTCATATACAATGAAGGAGTTTCCAAATATCCAGAAAATTATTATTCTAATCCAAGCGACAATTACACTACAGAGGAAAATTCTGCCTCTAACAAAATTACCTCCCAAAACACCATTGTCAACAAAGTCACAATAATTCAACAAGTTGCAGAGACATCAACAACTGGCAACAAAGAAACATCAACTCACAAATCAGACATAGACATCAATATTCCAACAAATCCCCAAAACAACTCCAATACTTTTGTACTTGTCATTGCTAATGAAAACTACAAAAAGGTCAGTCGGGTTCCATTTGCCGGCTATGACGGAAAGACATTTGAACAATACTGCATCAAAACATTAGGAATTCCTCAAACAAACATCCATACCCTGACAGATGCAACTCTTAACGACATGCGTCATGAGATAAAATGGATGCAAGACATTATGAGCGTATATAAAGGCGAAGCAAAAGTCATCTTTTATTATGCAGGACATGGAATTCCTGACGAGCAAAGCAAAAATGCATACTTGCTTCCCATAGATGGCTATGGTTCCGATGTTACAACAGGTTACTCTCTAGCCAATATGTATAGGATATTAGGAGAAATGCCGTCTAAGTTGATAACAATATTCCTCGATGCTTGCTTTAGTGGTGGCACTCGTGATGGAAACATGCTAACCTCTGCACGTGGTGTTGCCATCAAAGTAAAAACCAATAGCCCAACAGGCAATATGGTAGTATTCACAGCCGCACAAGGGGATGAAACCGCCTACCCATACAAAGAGCGAAGTCATGGTCTCTTCACTTACTATCTCTTGAAAAAACTTCAAGAAACAAAAGGAAATGTTACTTTAGGCGAGCTTGGTGATTACATACAGACACAAGTAAAACGCCAATCAGTAGTAACGAATGGCAAACTACAATCACCAGCAATTCTCACAGCACCAATGCTTGGGAATAATTGGAAAAATTGGAAACTGAAATAAAGCTATTTTGTTTAAAATTCACCTATTTAGAGTTATTAACACAACAACGAAAATGGGCGATTTTTTACCCATATCTACGTTTTTTATGAGATATGGGTAAAAAATCGCCCATTTTTACAATTATTCACTAAACAGGTCATCTGCCACAACCTCGCTCTGCACCCTATTCCAATAGGCATTATGAGCTACCCCATATGTGGTAACCATCGTAAGATGAATCGCCTTGCGATGAGAAACGGAAGCACCAAAGCGGGAGAGCTTGTGTCGAAGAACTGCATCGTAATCCTTATCTATCACAAACTCATTCTGTGAGAACTTCATCTCGCAGATATTGACCGTATTATCGGCCCGCTCTATCAGCATATCAATCTGTGCTCCTGCACCATAAACCGGATCATCTTTCACCTGCCAGGAATACGTATTAGTAACAACGCCCGAGATGCCAAGCGCCTGCTTGATTTGAGGAATATGCTGGAAACATACCCGCTCGAAAGCCAAACCGCACCACGAATACCGGAGAGGCGAAGTATAATTGTGAGACCAGAACGAAGGATCATCAGTTTTGTTCTCCTGCATGAACTTCAGGAAAAACAAAGAGAAATTGTCCATCAAACGATAGATGGCATTATATTTCCTGGCACCATAGGCATTGGTACGGACGATAAAGCCACAATGCTCCAAATCTTCCAAGATTCTGGAAAGATTGCCATTATCTGTAATTCCCAAACCAGACACGATTTCCTCTCTACGCATTCCGCCTAACTTCTTCCCCAAAATACTCACCACATCTATATATTTATCAGAATTACGGAAGAGAGAATCATACAACTCCCTGAACTCATAATGCAAAAGGCCCAGAGGTGCAAAGAAAAGAGCATCTATATTCTGTGCCAAACTCCTGCCCTTCTGCATCAAAGACCAATAATAGGGAACACCACCCATCACCATATAGGCTTCCAGCAAATCATATCGAGAATAAGCCAAGCCCATAGCCTCGCTATATTCCTCACATTCGTGAAGGGTGAAAGGCTCCAGAACTATCTGATAGTTCACACGATTATGAAGTCCGCCATGATTCCTGAAAATCTTATTGATGATCCAGGATGTAGCAGAACCGCAAATAATGAGCAGAATGTCGTCTCGCATGGCTGCCCATCCATTCCAAAAGAACTCCAAAGCCGTGACAAACTTAGACCTAGGCGTATCCATCCAAGGCATTTCGTCGATGAAAACAACTTTCTTCTTCGCTGATGACTGGCGAATAAGCTCCTTCAACATATCAAAAGCCTCCAGCCAATGCTTGGGAGTAGAAGGCACTGCATATCCTGCGTTCTCTAAAGAAGAACGCCAACCATACAGTTGCTCTTGCAAAGACCCATTAGCAAGACCGGAATGAGAAAAAGTAAACTTATCCATGAACGTCTGTTTGATGAGATAAGTCTTTCCCACACGTCTTCTTCCATACAACGCAACGAATCTTGAGTCATTGGAATTATACGCTTCCAGCAACTCAGCCTGCTGTTTTTTTCTGCCTATCAACATATTATAATCCTCCTTAATTGATGATCCTACTTATTAAACTAGGGGCAAAGATAATAAAAACTATCGGTATAGCTGGCGGAAAATACATTTTTTAACCCACTTTCCGCCAAGTATGCGCTTATAATCGGCGAAAAACACCTTTTTAGCCCCATTTTCCGCCAATTATAACAATTCGGCCTCTCTTTATTTAAATTAAATCTTTACATACTGGATAAAATAAATCATATTTTGCTTTGTCATTTCGAGGAAAGGCAGTACCTTTGCACCCCGAATGCCGAAAACCGAGCAGGCTTGCGGCTTCGATTTATTATTCATTTATAAACATTTTATTTAATGTACAAAACAATTTTCAACAAGCGCAACAGCTTGAAGTTCAACCGATTCTCTAACAAGAATTACTCACTCTTCGCAGTTTTGGGAAGAGAGGTACTTGTTGGTGCACTCAGCGTTGCTACCCTGAGCCATGCTAAGGCTGCAGGCGTTAGCACAGAGGGAGCCAAGGTTGATTCTACCCTCTACAAGGGCGGAAAGGCTTACGAGCTAGATGCGGTGAGCGTTACCGGATCTCGTGCGCCGATGACTGTAGAGCAGTCACCTAAGATTGTGTCTGTCATTACCCGCGACGATATTCATCGTGCGGCTGCGCAGACTATCAACGATGTATTGAAATTAGCTACCGGCGTGGATGTCCGTCAGCGTGGTGGCTTTGGTGTTCAGACGGATATCTCCATCAATGGTGGAACCTTCGACCAGATTACCATTCTCCTGAATGGTGTCAACATTTCCAATCCACAGACTGGTCACAATGCTTCTGATTTTCCTGTAGCTCTTGCCGACATCGACCACATCGAAGTGCTCGAGGGGGCAGCATCGCGCGTATTCGGAACTTCAGCCTTCAATGGTGCCATCAATATCGTGACCAAGAAGGCAAAGAATGATGGAGTATCTGCAAGTGTAGAAGGCGGAAGCTTTGGAAGTTTCGGAGCACAGGGACGTGTGCAGACGGCTTATGCCAAAGGCAAGTGGACACACGCCTACTCTGCCAGCGGAGGCTACAAGCGTTCGGACGGAGGAACAGACAACAGCGACTACGAGAAAGGACAAGGTTTCGGACAGGTTAACCTGAGCTACGACCAGCGTTTCGACATCAATGCTCAGGTGGGAATCTCTACCCAGAGCTACGGTGCCAACACTTTCTACAGCGCCAAATACAACAACCAATATGAGAAGACAGACCATGGTATGGCTTCGCTCAACCTGAGTCTGCACAACCAGGAGAAGACCTGGGAGATTGCGCCTCAATTCTATTATAACAATTTCAAGGATCACTATCAGCTGATTCGCGGTATGGCTGGAGCCAAGGCTGGCGAGAACTATCACGACCTAGATGTTTATGGTGGTGGTCTGAATGCCAACGTGGCTTGGGCTTTGGGTAAAACCGCAGTGGGCTTCGACATCAGCAAGGAGTGCATCTACTCTACTGCATTGGGCGAGGAACTCGCAGAGAAAGACTATAAGGACATCTCGGGTTCAGACCGTCAATATACCCGAAAGGGTGAGCGCACCAACACCAACATCATGCTGGAGCACAACTTCATCTTCGGCGGCTTCACCTTGTCGGCAGGTGTCTTGGCCAACAAGAACACAGGTTTGGACAACGACTTCCGCTTCTATCCTGGTGTAGATATGAGTTATCGTCCTAACGACAACTGGAAGTTCTACGCTTCCTGGAACAAGGCTCTGAGAATGCCTACTTACACCGATTTATATATAAGTAATGTGGTGCAGCAGGGCGACATCAACCTGAACCCAGAGAAGAACTCCACCTTCAAGGTAGGAACCCAGTATCGACAGACCGGTTTTGCCGCAACCGTAAGCGGATTCTACGCACACGGCACCAACATGATTGACTGGGTTCAGACTTCCGTGACTGAGCAGAACGACAGCAAATATCATGTAATGAATATCGGAAAGCTCAACAACATGGGCTACAACGTGGATGCAACTATCTACATGAGAGAGTTGGTACCAAACTGTTTCATTACCCGCATCAAGTTGGGTTATGCTTACATCTATCAGGATCATAAGACCGAGACCAACATCCTGAAATCGCTCTATGCATTGGAGTATCTGAAGCACAAGGCAGTATTCGGCCTGGATCATCAGATCTGGAACAAGCTTTCAGCATCGTGGAGCGTAAGATGGCAGCAGAGAATGAATGGCTATCATCCATACACCAAGGTGGATTGCAAGCTGATGTGGGATGAGAAGAAATACAATATCTTCGTAAAAGCCGATAATATCACTTGCCACCGCTACTATGACCTCACTGCCGTTAAGCAGCCAGGTTTGTGGATTATGGCAGGAGCCAGCGTAAATCTCGGCTGGTAATATAAAACAAAAAAGTCTTCAAGCCAATTGGCTTGAAGACTTTTTCCGTTTATTCCGGTTTCTGATATTTTCCATTCACTTTAATCGGTTCGAGATGGATTCCCACATGGGTATCTGCACCGAAGTGCTGCTTCAGTTTTGTTTCTATATGAGTAGCATGCTCATGCGCCTCATAAAGCGAAAGAGAGCCCGGCATGCGGATGTGCATCTCTACCGCAATCTTGTTTCCGATGCGACGGGTACGCAGGTTATGAATCTCTCCTACTCCCTGCTCTTCATTTGCAATCTTCAGGATTTCATCTTCCTCTGTTTCTGAAAGACTGGCATCCGTCAGTTCTTTCACAGACTGCATCACCAGTCCCCAGGCAGCCTTGATGATGAAGGCACTCACGATGATGGCTGCAAGCGGATCGAGCACCGCCCATTTTTCTCCCAGGATGATGGCGCCACCAATACCGAACATCGTTCCGATACTCGATAAAGCATCGCTGCGATGATGCCAGGCATTTGCCACTACAGCCTCGGAATGATATTTTCTTCCGGCTTTAACCGTAAACTGATAAGCCCACTCCTTCATCACGATACTTACGATGGCTGCAATCAAGGCTACAACGCCCGGCTGCTGGAGTGTCTCGCCGCAGATGGCACGATAAGTCTTGGTTACACCCGAATAGCAGATCATCACACCCACCACGAAGAGCGAAATGCCGATGATGGCTGTGGCAAGCGTTTCGTATTTGCCATGACCATAATCATGGTCCTTATCCTTCGGCTTATTGCCCAGTTTTACGAATACCAGTACCACCACATCGGTAGCGAAATCGGTGAGCGAGTGGATGGCATCCGCTATCATTGCTGCAGAATGTCCAAGGATACCAGCAGCAAATTTCAATACGAGCAGCACCACATTGATGATGCTTCCCGCTATCGTCACCTTATATACTTCCTTTACTCTATCCGCATCAGCGGAATGATTCTTTTTCGTTTCAGTGGGCATCTCTTGCTCGCTATTTATTCTCTCATTCTTGTCCATACTATAAAATATTACAGAAGTCCTTTGCTTCCTCAATAATGTTTTTGTATAACCAAATTTCTGTCTTTCATGAATTGAGCGGCAAAAGTACATCTTTTTTCTGAAATCGGATAAAAAGAGAGATTAAAAAAGTATAACGAATAGGGAATAATGTGATAGCGAAGAGATAAAAGCATAGAATTTTGTGATAAAACGCCTTAAAACAATAGGAATTTTGTGATTTTCAGTCCGAATTCCTTTGGAATTTTGTGATAAAGTCGTATCTTTGCACTCGGATAAGAACTATAAATATATTGATTATGAAGCTTTTGCGCAGAAAGATTGATAATTATCTCAAGGAATGGAAAAGCGATAAGGAGAGAATGCCCCTCATCGTGAAGGGAGCACGACAAGTGGGAAAGACCGCTTCCATCCTACAATTCGCCCATGACAACTATCAAAATGTGGTTGCCATCAACTTCGTATTGCAACAAAAATACAAGGCAATCTTCGAAGAAGGTTACGAGGTGGATAGCATCATCCAGAACCTCACCCTCATCAATCCTTCTCTCAAGATAGAAGCAGGTAACACTCTCATCTTCTTCGATGAGATGCAGGATTGTCCTGCCTGCGCCACCAGTCTGAAAGCCTTCAAGATAGATGGCAGGTACGATGTTATCTGCTCCGGTTCGCTCATGGGTATCAATTATCGCGAGATAGAATCGAACAGCGTAGGATATAAGGAAGACTACACGATGCACTCAATGGATTTCGAGGAATTCCTATGGGCAAAGGGCTATGATTTTGCCTTTATAGAACGCCTTTACGAAAAGATGGCCTCCATCACACCACTTTCTAATATAGAAATGAATGTGTTGGAGAGGCTATTCCGTGAATACATGACCATCGGAGGGATGCCTGCCGTAGTCAATATGTTCGTGAGTAACGGAAACTTCAGCGGCACGCTCAAGATGCAGCACCAGCTCCTTCTTGACTATGAGGAAGACATTACGAAATATGCACAAGGGCTCGACAAAGGAAAAATCAAGAACGTGTACGATCATATTTCTGTCTTCCTGGGACAAGACAACAAGAAATTCCAGATAAGCAAGATTGCCCATGGAGCTAGAAACAGAGAATACGTAGGCACCATCGAATGGCTTCGTGATGCAGGTATCATCAACGTCTGCTATTGTCTCGCTCAAGTATCCTTACCTCTGAAAGGCAACTACGATCCGAAATCATACAAACTCTATTATAAGGACACGGGCTTGCTGGTTGCTTCGCTAGATGAGGAATCGCAAGAAGACATCAGAGTGAACAAGAACTATGGTACCTACAAGGGCGCCATCTACGAAAACATCGTTGGCGATATGCTGGTAAAGCAAGGCTATAATCTTTACTTCTATCGCAACGAGAAATCTACCCTAGAAATGGATTTCTTCATTCGTGACGCCCAGTCGCTCATCCCTGTTGAAGTAAAAGCCACGGATAATGCCACCAGGTCGCTCGCCAAGCTAACAGCACAAGACGGCAAATATCCCGACATCAAATACGGCATCAAACTCTGCAATAAGAACATCGGTTTCAATGGCAAGTTTTACACCTTCCCCTACTTTCTCACCTTCCTGCTCAAACGATTTGTGAGAAGAGAAAGATAGAAATGCAGAAAAATCCCTCAGAGAGGGATGATTTTTCTGCATTTAACTGCGCTATGCGAAATTTTTATTGTACTTTTGCACCCGATTATCAGGTATTATATTTTTCAAAGACAAGAACATTATCACAATAAAAGCGGTTGATAAAACCGCAAGATGAAACAATATGGTTTTAAATTACATTTGGATAGCATTTTTCGTGATTGCGTTCATCTTCGCACTCATCGGATTGGCAATGGGAGATACGACTATCTTCCAGAAGATTGTAGATTCCACCTTCGACTCATCCAAGAATGCCTTCGAGATTTCTCTCGGACTGACGGGCGTGCTCGCTCTCTGGCTTGGCATCATGAAGATTGGAGAGAAGGCGGGAGTAGTGAATGTGTTGTCCCGAGCACTCAGCCCGGTCTTCACCCGTCTCTTCCCGGACATTCCGAAGAACCATCCGGTGATGGGAAGCATCTTCATGAATATCGCTTCGAATATGCTGGGACTCGATAATGCGGCGACGCCTACAGGATTGAAGGCGATGCAGCAGATGCAGGAACTCAACACGAAGAAGGATACGGCGACGAACCCGATGATTATGTTCCTGGTTCTGAACACCTCAGGACTCACCATCATCCCTACCACCATCCTTGCCTTCCGTGCCTCCTATGGTGCAGCCCAGCCTACGGATGTATTCATCCCTATCCTGATGGCTACGCTCGTGGCTACGCTTGCCGGAATCATCATCACTTCGCTCTGGCAGCGCATCAACATCCTGCAGCCGGTATTGCTCGCTACTCTGTTGGGAATGTGCGCCTTCGTAGGCATCATCATCTGGGGATTCGGACAGATGGACAAGGATACGATGAACACGGTTACTACCCTGGCTTCTAACATGATTCTCCTGGGCATCATCCTCTGCTTCATCCTGGCTGGTTTCTGGAAGAAAGTGAATGTTTATGATGCATTTATCGAGGGAGCGAAGGAAGGTTTTACTACTGCGGTGAAGATTATCCCTTATCTCGTAGCTATCCTTGTGGGCATCGGCGTGTTCCGTGCTTCGGGAGCGATGGATATGGTGATTCAAGGCATTTCATGGTCGGTAGAACAATGCGGCTTGAATGCCGATTTCGTAGGTGCCCTGCCTACCGCCATCATGAAACCGCTGTCGGGAAGTGGCGCACGAGGCATGATGCTGGAGGCGATGAAGAACTATGGTCCTGATTCGTTTGTGGGCAGATTGAGCTGCATCTTCCAGGGTTCCACCGATACCACCTTTTATATATTGGCAGTATATTTCGGAAGCGTAAGCATCAGAAATACCCGTCACGCTGTGGCTTGCGGCTTGCTCGCCGATTTGGCAGGAGTCATCGCAGCAATCGCTATAGCATATTTATTCTTCGGATAAGAGTCTCCCACAGATTTCACAGATTTACACAGATAATCTTTGAATGACGGCGCAAGTCCAATTTAACATTTAACATTCAACATTAAGAAAAATAATGGCAAGTTTAAAATCACTCGCAAAAGATACCGCCATCTATGGTTTGAGCAGTATCATCGGCAGATTCCTCAACTATCTGCTTGTGCCACTCTACACGGCTTCCATCAGTGCAGCCAGTGGTGGTTATGGTGTCATCACCAACATGTATGCCTATACGGCTTTGATTCTCGTCATCCTGACTTACGGTATGGAGACCACCTTCTTCCGCTTTGTCAACAAGGAGGGAGAAGATGCTCACAAAGTATATACCACAGTCTTGAGCATGGTGGGCTGCACCTCCTTGCTCTTCGTGGCCTTGGTATTCATCTTCTTGCATCCATTGAGCAGTGCCATGGGATACGCCGACCATCCGGCATACGTCTGGACCATGTTTGTCACCGTGGCTATCGATGCCTTCCAGTGCATACCATTTGCCTATCTGAGATACCAGAAGCGCCCATTGAAGTTTGCAGCCTTGAAGATGCTCTTCATCATCGGCAATATGGCGATGAACATCGCTTACTTCGGCTTCATGGGTGGAAGTGATGTGGAATATGCTTTTTACATCAACATCATCTGCACCTCTACCATGACTATCTTCTTCTATAAGGAATTGAAGGAAGGTTTTTCTGGTCCTTACGCCTCTTGGGCTGAGACTAAGGTGCTCATCAAAAAAATGCTTAGCTACAGCTGGCCTATCCTCGTGCTTGGTATTGCCGGTATTCTGAACCAGACAGCCGACAAGATTCTCTTCCCTTACATCTATGAGAAGGGCGATGCTCATGCGCAGCTCGGAATCTACGGAGCAGCCAGCAAGATTGCGATGATCATGGCAATGATAACCCAGGCTTTCCGCTATGCTTACGAACCGTTTGTATTCGGCAAGGCGAAGGATAAGGACAACCGACAGACTTACGCTTCGGCGATGAAATATTTCGTCATCTTCACCCTGCTTGCCTTCCTCGTAGTGGTAGGCTATCTGGATGTATTGCGCCATATCATCGGTCGCGACTACTGGGATGGTTTGAAGGTAGTGCCTATCGTAATGGCTGCCGAAATCATGATGGGAGTATATTTCAACCTCAGTTTCTGGTACAAGCTCATCGACAAGACCATCTGGGGTGCTTACTTCTCAGGCATCGGTTGTGCGGTATTGATTGCCATCAACGTTATCTTCGTACCTATCTATGGTTACATCGCCTGTGCCTGGGCTGGTTTCGCTGGATATGGAACAGCCATGATTCTCTCCTACTTCGTGGGGCAGAAGAAGTATCCTATCAACTATCCGGTGAAAGAGATTATGATTTATGTGGTTCTCTCCCTCATCCTCTTCGCAGGAATGACCGAGGCAAACAAATACTTCTCCAGTGGAATTGCCTGCCTCATCAACACGGTGCTCATCCTCATCTTCGCCGCTTATCTCGTGAAGAAGGATTTCCCATTGAAGAGTCTGCCGGTAGTGGGTAAGTTCTTTAGAAAGTAAAGCATCTTATGAAATTATAAGAGCTGAAACAAGAAGTTATAAGAACTGAAATGATGAGGAATCAACTCATAAACAGATTAAGCATAAACGATATTTATTCTCTTTGCCTTCAGACGCAAGGCAAAGAGAATAATTGTTTAAAGGAAGAGCTTTACCAGCTCACCTTTGATGAAAACGACCGAGTGGCGTTCAATGCATTTTGGGCTTTAAGCCATTTTGATAAAGCCAACAACCCGTGGCTCTTTCAGAAGCACGATGACTTGATAGATAGGGTTCTCGTAGAGAAGAATGAGACCAAGCGCCGCCTGATGCTCCAACTCCTTCTCCGTCAGCCTTTCGAAGAAGAATCACTCCGTTCCGATTTCATCGATTTCTGCATCGCCAAGATTACCGCCTGTTCACAGCCCTACGCCATCCGTTGCTACTGCATGAAGCTCGCCTACGAGCAGATGAAGTACTATCCCGAACTCCTTGAAGAGTTAAAAATGGCATTGGATATGCTGGAACAGGAGGTTCTATCACCAGGAATGTTATCGGCAAAAAGGCAAATTATGAAGAAAATCAAGCGAAGCCTTGGAAAATTCGGGAAATAGTCGTAACTTTGCAAACGTAATATTCTAACAATATAATACATAAATGGATGGAGATACAACTGAACGATTATCACAAGAAAGTCAATGCCCAGAAGATGGCTTCCATGGCTTATTGGCGAGAGCATCCGCTTTCGCTGGAGGAGTGCTTAGCTCAATTCAAGCGCTTGCGGGAACAACGACTTGCAAGGGAGTCCAAATTGCAAGGCTAAAAGACTGGGCTAAGGAGAATGATTGCTGGATTGAAAATCCGGAATCATTAGGTGTGTTCTCTGACCGAGGTTCAGAGAACGAGGTTTATATGGCCTATGATGGAATACACGTCTATAAACTTAACGACTTCCGTTATTCAGACGACAACCTTACTCCTTTCTTTGAACGCATTCCTGCCCATAACCAATACTTTCCTGATTGCGCCTACAATTTCATCGGTTTCTCACAGAATCGAGATGGAAAAGTTTGTGCTGTCCTTCGCCAACAACTTGTTGTAAATGCGAGGGAAGCTACTCCCGAAGAAATCAAGGCAGAGTTTGAGCGTATCGGTTTTTACGCAGAAGACAATGGAGAATATTTCACCAATGGCATTCACGACATCTTCGATGCCGTGCCTAATAATGTATTGGTTGGAGATGACGGCAACTACTATTTCATAGACACCATCATCTTCAAATCGGATACAGATGGATTAGATACTTACAAGAAATACTCTCCGAACTATTCAAAAAAAGAGTGAAGCTTATGCCTCACTCATTGTCTCTTCTACGTAAGTAAAACTTTGCTCAACTAGTTGCAGAGCAAGTTATTCGGGAATTAATGCAGATGTTGGAATTATCATATTAAAAGCTTCACCCTCTATATGAACAACAGCATTTCCCTGTATAATTTTAATAAATCTTGCCCGACGTCCAGCAGGTATCATTTTTGCCCTACCATCAAGTAACATCTGGGTAACGCCCATATCATTCTGATCCACAGAATATTGTGTTAAAAGCGCATTGCTTTCCTTATCATAAGTAGCTATTGTATTCTGTTGTATGATATATTCTTTGTTGGGAATTAATTCTTCCATACTACCTATTGCATCAAGACTCGGTTTACTTGAAAACTTTATCAACAGTCCCAAGACAATACATAGTAAAACTATCACATAAAACTTTTTATTGTTACTTTTGCTTTTAACTTTTGTTGAGTTTTCGTTATCAACTATAGGCTTTATTAATTCTCCTTTTTCTCTATCATTTAACACAAAATCATCCGACGCAGGAGTCTTAACCAGATTTGCTTCCACCAATATAGCTAGTGCTGGAGATTGCACACCACCAACATAAGGCTTGAGAGTCGTTGTATTGATAATAGGTAAATCTATATAGGCATTATATAGTTTTGCCAATTTAATTTGAAAAGAGGTTCCGATTCCTCTTTTGCCGCATATCAAATTATCAATGATATGAATATCATAATATTTCTGACCAGTCACACTTGTCGCACTAGTAACCTTAGATAATGTGCAGACAAATTCGTTATAAGATAAATACATTATTACCAACTATTTTGCCAACTGTTTCCCAGAAGTATAGCGGTTAATAAATAGGAAAAGCGTGGGAACTATTGCTTATTACTTCATTGAGGCTCTGGACTGCCCACTCCCTAGTAATGAAGCAATAGCCCACGCCTATACGATATATTACGCCCTTCAGAAAAGGGTACAATAATCCTAAGCGTGAGCAGTATTGCCATTATCTCAGGGAATGAAATTGTCCAGATTTCAATGAGAGATAATATCAAAACGCTCTATATTAAATTGAGTCTTCATCACGGCAAGTCTTTTCATGCCGCTCCAACTCGAATGCAAAGGTAGTGATTATTTCTGAAAGTCGTATCATTTTAAATAAGTTTTTTCTAAGAAATTTAATGTTTAGGCACACAAGTAAGCTATAAATGGGCTATTCATTAATATTTTACCCTAAATCATTGGTATTTTCAGAAAATAGTCGTAACGTTTGCAAACGTAACATTCTAACAATATAATACATAAATGGATGGAGATACAACTGAACGATTATCACAAGAAAGTCAATGCCCAAAAGATGGCTTCCATGGCTTATTGGCGAGAGCATCCGTCTTTGCAATCCGCCGGAATAGTACGCCACTTTCAAAAACACTCTTCACTCTTCACCGGAAGGACATAAATATCTGTAACTTAGAAACTTGCACGGATGAAGAGCTTACGTCACTCTTCACCACTCTTCACCCACTCTTCACCCGGAGCCGCTTACCGGAAAATCTGTGTAAATCTGTGTAAATCTGTGGGACATAAAAAAGAGGTTTTCAGCCCCCCAACCAAACAGGGCGAGCTTCCGATTCAATTCCGTGCGCAATACGAAGGTGAAGAGTGGTGAAGAGTGGTACGTAACTCTTCACCTCTCGCAACCCCAGTGTTTATCGGGGTTTCAGCCGATTTGGTGAAGAGTGAAGAGTAAAAAGAAGAGTGGCGCTTTTATAAAAAAACTCCCGACGTATCGTTTTGTGCCTGGCAATGGCAGATTATTGCCCTGGTAAGGGGCAATGTTGTGCCATAGTAAGGCAATAAGCGATACAAGCCGCTTTACGCCTCGTCAGTACTATTATGGCGACCTCTCAATAACGTCTTTGCACCTTGTAAGTATTATCGCTGTCGCTTGTAAGTACTATCATCGTGCCTTGTAAGTGCTATCTTTGTTGCATCGGTTTTACGTAAAAAGTCTTCGGAGTAACCTTTACTTGTTGCCGGAAGAATTAATATTATAAGCCGGAGAAGCCTATATCTTCAGCCGCACAACAGCTGTTGTGCGCTTGCATATCAGCTGTTATGCGCTCGTCCAACACCTGTTGTGCAAGCGGATATCAGCTGGTGGGCGATGAGTTGTAGGATATAAGTTCTGTGTATGTATATGAACGAGCCGTAAACGGCTTGGATACTTACAAGAAGTATTCGCCAAATTACTCGAAAACTTAATGATGAAAAGTATAATTCTTTAATATTTTGCCCTAAATCATTGGTAATTTCGGGAAATAGTTGTAACTTTGCAAAGTCAAATATCAAGCATTACATCTATGAATAAAGATAATATCAACGAGTTCGCATCCTTCGATGAATATCTTCGACAAGGAGAGCCTTCGCAGAAGGAAAGTGCCGAGAACTGGAAGACGGCTATCGGATTGCAGGCTGTAGATGGGCTGCAACCATCGGCGTATCTCATAGATGTGGCTAAGCGAAACATTGAAGGGGAAATCTCTCTGGATGAAACCAGAAAACTGATTGACTCTTACTATCAGAGCAAGACGGTCCGCACACCTAAGGATGAAGACGAGGAAGAGGCAGATAAGGTTTCAGCCAACATCGCGAAGATTCTCGCCAGCAAGACCTTTGCCTTCAATACCAACGGATATGTTTCCCTGCATCGAAGAATATTCGAGGGAGTATTCAAGCACGCAGGAGAAATCCGACAGTATGATATTTCCAAGAAAGAATGGGTGCTCGAAGGAGATTCCGTAAACTACCTGAATTGGGAAGACTTGCGAAGAGCCTTGGATTGGGATATTGAGCAGGAGAAGAACTTCTCATATAAAGGTCTAACGGATGATGAGAAGATTGAGCATATTGCCAAATTCATTTCAGGCATCTGGCAAATCCATGCTTTCAGAGAGGGAAACACCCGAACCACGGCGATTTTCACCATCCAGTATCTTCGCTCTTTAGGCTATAAGGTGAATAATGAGATGTTTGCCAAGCACTCTTGGTATTTCCGCAATGCCCTGGTTCGTGCCAATTATCGCAATATCAATAAAGATATAGAGTACTCTCCTATCTACCTGGTTCGTTTCTTCAGAAACTTACTCCTAAAAGATGGTTGGGTTCTCAAGAACAGGTATTTGCATATCCGGCCGACTGATGATTGGAAAGAGCAGCCGAACTTAAATTCTCAAACAGGAAGTGGACAGAAAAACAACTTCATAAATAAAGAAGGAGAAGAAAATGTCCCAAGTTCGTCCCAAGCTTGTCCCAAGTTCGTCCCAAGTTCGTCCCAAGTAGAAGAACTCATTATACGTATAAATAAAGATTATCTATCCATCGGTGATATAATGAACCTGTTTGGATTAAAAAACAGAACCAGATTTAGAAAAGAATACATTACCCCTGCCCTAGCCGAAGGAGCCTTGGAGATGAAATACCCAAACGCCCCAAGACATCCACGCCAGCAATATCGGATGACAGAGCTGGCAAAGACTTGGAAAGAATGGTATGAGAAAAAGAATAAATAACATCATAATAAAAATAGAAAACAAAAACAAGTAATGAAGAAAAAAGCAACGGTCCTTATCGCCTCTATCATGGCGTTCTGCGGAATCAATACCGCTCACGCTGACGAGGGAATGTGGACGATTTACAACTTGCCTAACGCTGTATATGAGATGATGCAGCGCGAAGGTTTCAGTATGACTTATGACCAGCTCTACAATGGCGAGAATGCCTTGAAGAATGCTGTGGTTAACTTCTCTGGCTATTGCTCAGGCGTAGTCGTTTCTCCAGACGGTTTGGTATTTACCAACCACCATTGCGGTTTCGAGGCTATCAGAAGCCACTCTACCGTAGAACATGATTACATGCTCAACGGATTCTTTGCAAAATCATACGCAGAGGAATTGCCTAACGAGAATATGTTCGTCAGCTTTATGGTTGAACAGAAGGATGTAACCGATAAGGTGATGAGCCTCGGATACGAGAAACTCGACAACAAGAAGCGCGATGAACTCATCGATTCTCTGGAGAACGAGATGACTAAAGAGGCTAAGAAGAACGATTCTACCCTCCATATCACCGTTCAGCCATTCTACGAGGGCAACAAATGGTACGCTACTACTTACCGCGACTTCACCGACCTGCGTCTGGTTTTCACCGTACCAAAGTCTATGGGTAAGTTTGGTGGCGATACAGACAACTGGATGTGGCCTCGCCAGACCTGCGACTTCTCTGTATTCCGCATCTATGCCGACCCTAAGACCAATGGTCCTGCTGCCTACAGCAAAGATAATGTGCCTTACAAGCCTAAGCGTTGGGCACAGGTTTCTCTCCAGGGTTACAAGGATGGCGACTATGCGATGACCATGGGTTACCCAGGCAGCACAGAGCGCTATCTTTCAAGCTACGGAATCCAGACCATGCGCGATGCAGAGAATGCTCCTCGTGCCCAGGTTCGTGGCGTAAAGCAGGAGGTGATGCAGAAGCACATGCGTGCCGACGAGGCTGTACGCATCAAGTACGACAGCAAGTATGCCAGCTCTTCCAACTACTGGAAGAATGCCATCGGTATGAACAAGTGTATCGATTCTATCGGCATCGTGAATCTGAAGCGTGAGTACGAAACCCGTTTCCGTGCTTGGCAGGACACAGCCAAGGCAGCCAACGACCTCGCCCACAAGGTAGATTTCGACAAGCTCGCCAAGCTCTACAAGGAGAGCGCAGACGTGAAGTATGCCTGGACCAACTTCTCTGAATCTTTCACAAGAAGAAGCAATATCGAGTTCTCTACCCGTGCCATCAAGCTCCAGACCAACATGGAGGTGAAGGGTCCTGAGAAGAACAAGAAGAAGCAGTATCATGAGTTTGAAGATAACTCTGCAGAATGGGATATGGCGCTCGACAAGGAGGTGCTCGCTACCCTTCTGAAGAACTACAAGGAGCACGTAGATGCAAAATGGTTGCCTAAGTTCTACAAGACCATCGACGCTGAGTTTGGCGGCAACTACGCCAAGTATGTGGATTATCTTTGGGAGAAGTCGCTCATCATGAAGAAGGGTGCCAAACTCTACTTCAACAAGAAGGGATATGAGAAGGATCCAGGCGTAAGCTTCGGTATGGATCTGAACGATGTATTTGCAGATTTCGCTGCTCAGATGGGCAGCATCAACGATAGCATCGCCGAGCAGGAGAAGTATCTCTGTGCTGCCAAGCTCCGTATGGAGGAAGACATGCCTCACTACAGCGATGCCAACTTCACCATGCGATTGAGCTACGGTCAGGTAGGCGGTTTCGACCTCGGTGGCAAGCCATCAGGCTATTATACCACAGCCGAGAGCATCGTAGAGAAGATGAAGAAGGGCGACAAGGTAATCGATTACTACGCTGAGCCTATCATGCACGAGCTTCTCTCTGAGAAGGATTTCGGCAAGTATCAGGATAAGACTACCGGCAAGATGCAGCTCTGTTTCCTCACCAACAACGATATTACCGGCGGTAACTCTGGTAGCCCTATGTTCAACGGCAAGGGCGAGTTGATTGGTCTTGCCTTCGATGGCAACTGGGACAGCCTCAGCTCTGACATCAACTTCGACAAGCGCCTGGCTCGCTGCATCGGTGTAGATATTCGCTACGTGCTCTACCTGATGGATAAGTGGGGACATGCCGACCGCCTCTTGAAGGAGATCAATGCAAAGTAAATCCTATCTCTGAATCAATAGAGATGATATAAAGGTTTATCCTGGGATAAAGATTAGTCCCAGGATGATATGAAAAGAGCGGAAAATCAGCTGTTAACTGTTAACCTGTTAACTCCTGGCTTTCCGCTCTTGTTTTATTTAGTCTTTCTATTCTTGTTATCTTGCTGATTTTCAGTTTATTTTTATCTTACAGATTCGCAACTTACAGAATTTCTATTAATATTGCGAGATATTATTCAGCTCCTTCAATGAAACCTGACGAGGCTTTTCGGCAAGTTTCTTCTTCAATTCATCCACCGTTATTTCTGCAGATGGATTGAAATCGGCAGAGCGCATATAGTTCAGTACACTCTGATAGAAAGCCTTGCCTTCCGGGTATTTGGCAGCCTTCTCCAAATCGCTCATGCAGACGAGGAGCTTTCCGGCTCCCACCTTCCATTCCATCACCAAACCCAACTTATGATTCCGCTCGATATTATCTATCACCTGAACAATCGGGCGATAATCCTTGGCGAAGTTGTCAAGCACCAGCGGATGCGATTCCTTGATAACCGGGAACCATTGCCAGTTGGTGTGCATTTCCGTAGGGAATCCCTTGAATATCGGATGTTCCGGATTCGTCAGAATGCCCAGGGTTCCTGGAGAAACCTTCTTCTTGTTGTTCTCGCAGATGGTCTTGAACATGCGATAGTTCCAGTAATCGGTCTGGAAGAGTCCGCCAACAGTATAAGGCAAACTATCAGGCATCCAAAGCACCTTTCCGCCCTTTTCCAAGACTTTCACTACTTCCTGATTCAAATCTCTGGCAATGATAACGCCCTTCTTTTCCAAAGCCTTCTTCGGATAAACCCAAAGTTCGTAGGAGTTTCTCGCCTCTGTTCCTTCAATGTTTAATGTAAGAAGCAGCTTGGTAGGTTTCTGCACGTGGAAAACACCATTCAGTTCACCCACATCCACCAAACCTTCATCGTATGAAAAGATGTTCAATACTCCCTCATCCTCAGCCATCAAGTCGCCCACATTCTTTCTCACTTCACCATCCTTGGTGCTGAAAGTTCCATCATCCATACAGAACAATCCGTTCTCGGCAGCCAGATGCCATTTCAGTTTCTTGCCCTTCAGCGAAGAACCACCATAATTGGCTACCTTTACCTTAGCCTGAATCTTCTCGCCATCCTCGAAGCAGAACTTCTTCATTTCCAACAGAGGAACCACTGACGAACACCACTGGCGCCATTCCTCGGGCGTAGTGATTCCCTTGCTCTCCATAAACGCATCCAGGATGCCTACGAAAGCACTTCCCTGACCGGGATAATCCTGAATATCGAGCAATTGGAAGCCCGCCATATTCCGGGTTCTCAAATCCATCTCTATATCGGCTTTATAGAGTTTCACGCTCCATAAGCCCGAAGCCTTGTGGAAATCATCTGCCTGCGAGAGCATTCCGGCTGCAGCCAGCCTGCGACGGAACACTTCAAAGTTATAAGGATGAAGCACTCCAGTGTATTTCTTCATCTCCCGATAATCAGGATAGGTCTGAAACTGGCCTGTTTCGTGAGAGATGATTGGGATTCCGGCCTTATCGCAAGCCTCATCAAAATTCATCATAGAATTAGGATGAAAATGATTGATCATTCCTCCATCGTAGGCATCGGCAAACGAGAAGGAACCACGGGTATGGGTATTGTATTTGCCCCATCCCTCGCCTCCGATGCGGCAAGTGGTGAAGTAATCCATTCCTTCTTTTATTCCCTGATAACCGAGATAGTAATTGCTTCCGAAGGTATAGTATTTATCGGGCGCAATCTTGCGGAAATCATCCACAAACTCCTTCATCTTGCCGATGTCGCCCCAGAGTTCATTACCCAGCGCCATCATTCTGAAAGATGGATGATGACCATATTCTCGCAAGATATTTTCTCCTTCTTGATGTAGGAACTTCATGAGCGTCTCATCCTTATCATCGAACGAACCCCAGAAAGGCAACTCTGGCTGCAAGTAGATACCTAAACTATCAGCAGCCACAAAAGCCGCCTCTGGTGGACACCAAGAGTGGAAGCGCACATGGTTGATGCCATACTCCTTGCAAGTGCCGAGATACTTCATCCAGCCCTCCACGGTCATATCCACATGTCCTGTGAGTGACCAAACCGCTGCATCGTGCTTGCCACGGAGGAAGACAGGATGCCCATTGGCATAGAAATGTGCGCCCTCAATATGGAAGTCTTTGAAGCAAGGGAGAACTGTGCCTGTATAAGTTTGAACAGAAGCAGGAGAAATGACATTTGAATTCTTCACTCTTCGTTCTTCACTCTTCACTTTATCTGCTCTTCGTTCTTCACTCTTCACTTCCAAAAGTATTTCTCCAATAATTCCATTCCAGTTGGTCTGCGTATCCTCGGTATAGGCATGGCTGGAGCCATACACTTGCTCAGGCACTCCCCGAGAATTATCCACCACGATTTCCAACTGGTGCTTGCCTGATTTCATTTTCGGCAAGATATATCGCTGAGGGGTGGAGATAAAGTTGCAGGAATCCACCAACTTTCCATCCAGATACACCCACGTAGGTTTGGTTCGCTCCAAGAAGAGTTCCACCGCCCCCTTCTTCCACTGTCGTGGAATCTCGATGATGCGAAAATAAGTAGCCTTGCCTTTATAGGCATAGAGGCGAGTGAGATGCGTGGTCTCGGTAGTATCACTTGGTGCAAATCCCAAGTGATTGGTGTCGATAGTACCTGGGAGCATGGCACGCTTCACCTCCTTGACATCGCCAAGCATCACCTTCCATTCTCCTGCCAGGGACAGCGACTGCCCCACCCCATTCGTTTGCGCTTGCATGCCCAGACTTATCAAGCCCAAGCAAGCGATCAAGATTTTAGTTCTCATTCGGTTATTTAATTAGTTGTTATGTTGTTTCATTAAAATATTTCATCCATATTTTCATTCGTTATTTTATCCGAAAATCTCTTTCAATTCCTTATTGCTCAACTTACCTATCCAGTTCTCACCCGTAGATACAGTCATCTCAGCAAGCGCACGCTTGTTGTTGATCATGTCATTGATGCGCTCCTCAAAGGTGTTCTTGGTGATAAAGCGATGCACCATCACATTTTTCTTCTGTCCGATACGATAAGCTCGGTCGGTAGCTTGAGCCTCCACGGCAGGATTCCACCAAAGGTCGTAATGCACCACATGGGTTGCTGCAGTTAAGTTGAGACCAGTACCAGCCGCCTTCAACGACAAGATAAATACACGGTCGGAACGCTTGTTTTGCTGGAATCTATCCACCATTTCCTTACGCTGCTTGATACTGCATCCACCATTCAAGAACATAGGTTGCACACCAGTTCTCTCTTCGATGAACTTCTGCAACATATCTCCCATCTCCTTAAATTGGGTGAAGATAAGCACCTTTTCTCCACTCTCCACGATAGAATCCACCAAATCAAGCAGCATCTCCGTTTTACCAGAAAGTGATGGAACAAACTTGCCATCTTTCAAATATTGTGTAGGATGATTGCACACCTGTTTCAAGGCAAGCATCATCTGCAAAATAATGCCCTGACGCTCAAAGAGCTGTTTGCTATCCGTCTCATCAAATTCCTCGATGGTCTTCATGCTCTCATCCAGCACCTTCTTATAGAGGGCAGCTTGCTGTGGAGTCAGCATGGCAAACTCATCCTGCTCTATCTTGTCTGGCAAATCGCTGATAATCGTCTTGTCTGTCTTCAATCGGCGCATCATCATAGGCGATGTAATCCTGCGGAATCTATCGGCACATGCCACATCACCAAAGATGTCTTTCCCCATCTTCGAGGTGAGATGATGATGATGGTATTTGCCAAACCACGGAAATTGTTCTTCAGTTTCTCCGTATCAACAGCTCTGTCGGTAAAGCCCTCACCATCTGCTATTTTTCCAAAAACGAAAGGTATGTCCATATTGCTTATATTTACTATTCGGGTGCAAATATAATCAAAATATTTGAAACAAAATCATTTCAAACCATTTTATTTCAAATTAATTGATTTGAAATGATTCTATTTCATCCTCCTACAATCTCTTTTATTTTATATATCTTACAGCTGCACCACTACCAAAAGGATAATCACTGACATCCTTATTCATATATGGCGAATCAGGACACAAATCGCCTTCAAAGCAACAACGAGGTTTCTTGAAGATACTACCATCTTCTGCTTTGGCAACCCATTCATGTGACTTAACCTTTATGACACATCTAACGACCTTTCTGTACACTCCCAACACATAGTTTACTTTCTGTGCTTGCTCTGCTCCAATAGCCCAATATTTTCGTGTTGACTCATAGACGTCAAACCTTTTATATACTCCTTTAGCTTTTGCTTGATCAAAACTCCGATTCAGGCTTACCAATAGAAGATAGCTTCCATCTTCCACATCAATCTTTGAACAATCATACAAAGCATTTACCTCTTGGATGCTCTTAATGCCCTCATCCCATTGATGGTAACCAGCAACAAGATTTGTCAATTGATTATCATGATTGAATTGAGGATATGTCAGCATATCTATCAAGGACGATTCCACAAGATATGCTTCTTTTTCATCAAGATTGTGGCGCATTATGTAGTATTTTACCTGTCTACCCTCCGAAATTATGTTACGGATGGTCTCAAGTTTCAAACTATGATCGTTTTCTACAAGTGCAGCTTCTGCATGTTGAAACACCCTATCTCCTTTACCTTTTCCTATGTAGAAAATTTTATTATTACGTGGATCGACCAAAGCATAAACATAATATGCTAAGGCTTCTTTTACACTTTGTTTAAACTCCATTCTACAATACTATCATAAATTATTAATATATCTTTTACTTCACCCAATCCAACCAATTCTCTGGCGTAACAATAGCCTTTTCCTTCACATCGTATGCTGTAAGGAAAGAATTAGGGAACTGGGTGTTGGCACGCTTGGGATTCCATTTCATCTCAAAGAGAGAGAATTGTCCATCACACTCCTCTATGTAATCTATCTCCTGTTGTTGATTGGTGCGCCAAAAATAACTATTCACGTATCGACCGTTATATTGATTAGCCTTAATACGCTCACTGATAAAGAAATTCTCCCACAAAGCACCCACATCTTGGCGAAGAGCAAGGGGAGCGAAATTCTGCAAGATGGCATTTCGGATGCCATTATCATAGAAATAAAACTTCTTGGCACGCTTTAGCTCTGTACGAAGATTTCTACTGAAGCCATTCAGCTTAAAGACAATGTAGCACTTCTCCAACAAGTCGATGTACTTCTCCACAGTCTTGTTATCCGTACCCACCGTCTGAGCCAACTCATTATACGACACCTCGCTTGTCACCTGCAAAGCCAAAGCCGTAAGAAGTTTGCCCAATAATGCGGGGCGACGCACACTCTCCAAGTTCAACAAGTCCTTATACAAATAACTGTTGGAGAGATTATACAATAAGTCCTTGGCATCCTCTTGATGATTGAAGATGTCTGGATAAGAGCCAAAAACAAGACGACTCTCCAAAGTTTGCTTCACAGAGAGCAACCCCTGCGCATTCAAAAGCTCTCCCGTTGACAGAGGAAAGAGATGATATTCAAACTTTCTTCCTGTCAAAGGTTCGTTGAGTTTGTTCTGGAGTTCAAAAGAAGAAGAGCCTGTCACCAACAATTGCACATCAGGGAAATTATCCGTAATGCGCTTCAATGTCATACCGATATTCTCCACCCTCTGAGCCTCATCGATAACAAGTATCTTGTTCTGCCCTATCAGCAATCTCAACTCTTGCGTATTCATTGCAGACAGCATCTCTTGCACCTCAGGCTCGTCGCAATTCAGTTGCAAAGCAGGTTCCTTACGCCCCTCCAACACCATATTGAAGAGCGTACTCTTACCCACTTGCCTTGCTCCTATCACAATAATCGCCTTGCCTGCAAACATTCGAGCCTCTATCACGTCTTGTAACTGTCGTCGTATCATATTATTCTTTTTTGCTTAAAATCTGGTGCAAAGATAGCAAAAAAATCTCCTAATCCCAAAAATTAGGGTGATTTTTGGGGTTGTAATCCTAAAATTCATACTGATTTTTGGGATTAGGGCATATTTTAGCTCCTAAGGTTATATGTAGGCCAAACTTTATTTAAATATCATTTTTGGCAAAAAAAGTGCGACCTTCTCGTACCTTATCTCGTTTTTTTCATAGATAAGGTACGAAAAGATCGCACATTTATAATACAGTTACATTTCTTACTTCTTCTTAGGACGTCTTCTTGCCCAGCCTTCTTCCTCGAAGTTTGGCTCCTCGCCCTTGAACTTCACGTTGTCGTTGTTCTGGAAGAACTGGCGCCAATCGCCTGTATCCTCCTGAGAGCGAGACTTTCTGCCGCCACGAGATTCGCCACGGCTTCCACGTCCTCCCTTTCCACGAGAGTCTCTAGCATCTTCAGAAGAACCTCTGCGACCACGACCTTCCGAGCTGCGTCCGCCTTTTTCTGAACCACGGGCACCTCTGCCCTCAGAACTGCGTCCTCCACGGGCTGCTCTGCCATGACCTTCCTCATCAGCATCGTTACATCTTACGGTTCTGCCCTTGTACTCAGTACCGTTCAATGCCTTCATCACGCGCTTCGCATCCTCCTCAGGCACCTCGATGTAAGCAAACTTACTCAGCAGGTCGATGTGACCCACCTCCTGGCGACCCTTCACGTGCTTGTTCAGATACTGCATGATTTCGCCCGGATAGAAACCATCCGCCTTACCCAGGTTGATGAACAGTCTCTTGAAACCAGCCTCAGTCTCGTGCTTTCTGCGGCCATTGGAAACCTTGCCACGGCCTTCGCCACGATTTCCACGACCCTCACCGCCACGGGAACCCTTGCCGGTTTCCGGCTTGATGATCTCAGGAGCGTTCTTATAGTAATCGAGGAACTTACCGAAGGTGATGGTTACCATCTTCTTGATGATGTCCTCCTTGTCGATGTACTCAAACTGGCGGTTGATTTCAGCCATGTATGGTTCAATCTGATCCTCATCCACATCGGTCTTCATGATGTCGTCCATGGTCTTGAAAAGCTGCTTCTTGCAGATTTCCTCTGGGGTTGGCAAAACGCCGTCCACGAAGTCCTTGCCAATCTGCTTCTCAATCTGGCGAACCTTGAACTTCTCTCTGGTATGGATGATAGAGATGGATGTTCCCTTCTTTCCGGCACGACCCGTACGACCGCTTCGGTGGGTGTAACTTGCCACATCATCAGGCAAACCGTAGTTGATGACGTGAGTCAGATCATCTACGTCCAGACCACGGGCTGCCACATCAGTAGCCACCAGGAACTGAACGGTATGGTTGCGGAACTTCTGCATGGTGAGGTCACGCTGCTGCTGACTCAAGTCGCCGTGCAGCGCCTCTGCATTATAACCATCCTTAATCAGCTTATCTGCAATATCCTGAGTCTCCAGCTTGGTGCGGCAGAAGATAATCGCAAAGATGCGTGGATAGAAATCCACCACGCGCTTCAGGGCGAGATACTTGTCCTTGGCATTTACCAGATAGTAGATATGGTTTACATGCTCAGCACCCTCGTTGCGCGAACCCACCACGATTTCCTTGTGGTCGTGCAGATAGTTGAGGGCAATCTTCTCGATGTCCTTGCTCATGGTAGCCGAGAAAAGCAGAGTGTTTCTATCTTCCGGAACGTTCTCGAAGATGGCATTGATGCTCTCAGAGAAGCCCATGTTCAGCATCTCGTCAGCCTCATCAAGCACCACGTTGTTCACGTGCTCCAACTGAGCCACGCCACGATTAATCAAATCGAGCAATCGTCCAGGAGTAGCCACGATAATCTGCACACCATGCTTCAGGGTGCGAATCTGGCTTCCGATGTCGGTACCGCCATAAACTGCGGCAATATGCAAACCGTCGATGTACTTGGCAAAACTGTTCAAATCGTCTGCTATCTGGAGGCAGAGCTCACGTGTAGGACTGAGGATGATAGCCTGTGTCTGCTTGCTATCAGCATCGGTTTTCTGGATGACAGGAATACCATAGGATGCGGTTTTACCCGTACCGGTCTGCGCCAACGCAATCACGTCGTTCTTATTACCAAGCAAATATGGGATTACTTCTTCCTGAACTGGCATTGGATTCTCAAATCCAAGCTCTTCGATGGCACGGCGAATCTCCTCGCTCACGCCCAATTCTTCAAATGTCTTCAAATCTTTTTAACCTTAATTCATTATAATCTAAATGGAAGGCCGAATTCACCCTCCCAGCCATGAATTAGGGTGCAAAATCCTTCCGAAACGCTTGCGGCAATCCCACGCATTTATTAAGATTGCCTAAATTCGGGTGCAAAGATACGAAAAAACTGCGAATTTCTTGCATTTTTTGCGCAGAATTCATTATCTTTGCATTATCTTTACAGATAATTCGGACAATATTGCTCCGAACTGGCTAACAAGAATCATAAACATCAACCGAGAAGAACGAATATCGCGTCACAACGACATCGCTTAACCTCAAATAACAAAGAATCGAAAAGAATGAAAAAAGTAATTTTCACCCAGGATTGGATGGCAATGCATCCATACGAGAAACCAAACGAAGTAGATCAGTACTATACAGAACTGGCTAACGAAATATACCACGCCCTCGACGAGGCGTGCTTCACCCATCAGTTTAAGAATGTGGAGGATGCCAAGCAGCTTGCACTCAGCATTGCGGGCTACTTTGAGGATGTGATTTCCGGTGCAGGAATCTGGAAGACGTTTACAGCAGAATGCAAGAAGCGCTACGGTTCCTACATCCCATTCTATGAGAATGAGGATGATTTCGTTCCGAATACCCTGAACGAAGATGTTCCAGCCTACGATCCGGAAGAAATCAACTTCGCCGACATCAAGTTCCTGTGCTGGCACCATTACCAGCAGAGCACCTACATTCAGGAAGCCGTTCCTTTCCTTTTCAGCACGATGACACTGGCAGCCAAACTTGCCTATAATCTGCTCGACAAGGAATACGAGACTGCGCCTGAGAATGAGCGTCTGATTGCCTATCTGAGCGAAATGCCTGTACTGGAGAATCAGAATGAAGAAGAAGAGAAGCAGCTCGACGAAATCCACCGCCGCGACACGTTGGCTTGGTTCCACTATGGCTGCTACTTCAATGTGGGCAATCGCCAGCGCCTGCAGTTCGCTCTCCAGCAGATGGCAAATTCTCCTCAGGGACTTACAGAACCTATGGCCTACTCCATACAGATGGAGATGACCATTGCCAGCAGAAGCAATCTTCTGGCGCTTACTTCCTTAGAGTGGCTTGAGAAGATTACGGCTGAAATGCCTACCCACAAGCTCTGGGAGGATAAGGAATTCAAGGAGAAGATCGAGAAGATGGAGGCAAGCGTAGATCGCGAGAAGGCTATCCACGATTACAACCTGCTCAAAGCAAAGGAATTGGGCGACAAGTTCATCTTCCTGGAGGATGTGAAGACCCTGAAGGAGTTCTTCAAGGAGATTGAGTTCGAATTGCCTAAGGATATCCGATTCCCACAGAAATACGAAAAGGGCATCATCGTGAGCGCAAGTCCTTATACGGGTATCAATATCAGTTTCGGCCTCGCCCACTGCATCGCTTCGCCTGAGAATCCTTACTACAACGCTGAGCGCGCTGAGGATGACAGCTTCGGAATCATCAGCGGCAATGGCCGCCCATTCCCATACGAGATTGTGTGCAAGCTGATAGAGAATAATATGTTGCCTGACGCCAATATCTTCACTAGCCGATACATTAGGGAGGCAGGCTTGAAGATTACCCAGGCAAACCTCCAGTTCCTTGCCGATTACTATCTGATGGGCAGAAAGGACAAGGATCTGTCACCAGCAGAATTGTGGTAAATTCATTCAGAATATTCAAAAGTTTAGAGAAGAAAGAGCGGAAAAACAACTGTTAACTGTTAACTCTGTTAACCCCCGGTTGTTCTTCCGCTCTTTATTTATCTTCTTATTTCAGATTCTTGTCCAAGAACTCCAGCATTTTCTCCTGCGCCTTCAAACCGCAGGAATGAGGAATGTCCCAAAGTTCCGTATCCAGCAGATTATCAGCTCCCTGACTCTTCCAAACCTTGTGCATTTCGGCGAAAGCATCTTTTACGCCGGGCACAGGGAAGAGCTTGTCTTTTGTGCCATTGATGAAGAGCATCGGTTTCGGACAGGCGAGGGAGCGATGTGAGGTTTGTCGATAAGAAATCTATCTTTCTGTTTATAAGATTAGTTATAGTTTGCAAAATTAAGAAATTATCCGCAAAAAGAGCCCAATAATCTCGATATTTTTGCGTACCTTTGCCTAAACATCAATAAATAACGGATAAAACATTCATAAACAACAGATAAAACATTATCAAATAGAAGATAAAGCAATATGAAAATAGCAGTTTTTTGTTCAGCAAATAAGAATATCGACCCCGACTTCTTCACATTGACTGAAGAGATGGGAAAGTGGATGGCTGAGAACGGCCACGACCTGGTTTTCGGCGGCTGCAACTCCGGTCTGATGGATTGCATCGGCAAGTCAGTAAAGGCGAATGGCGGCAGAACCATCGGTGTGGTTCCTACGCTTGTAGAGCGAGGCGGCAGAACCTTCCCTGACCTCGACATCGAGATTCCGTGTGATAATCTCAGCGACCGCAAGGACCTGATGCTTGCCCAGAGCGACATCTTCGTAGCCCTTCCTGGCGGCATCGGCACCCTGGATGAAATCTTCACCATCGCTGCTGCCCACACCATCGGCTACCATCACAAGATGGTGATTCTCTACAACATGAAAGGCTTCTGGAACTCCACCATCGCCCTACTGGATGACATGGCAGAGAAAAGCATGATTCGTGGCGATTGGCGAGATGTGATAGCAGTGGCAGATAACCTGGAAGAGCTGGCAAAAATGTGCATTTAAGGAGAAAGAGCGGAAAAACAACTGTTAACTGTTAACTCTGTTAACCCCCAGTTGTTCTTCCGCTCTTGATATTTTCTTCAAGACCATCTATCCCTTATTTTCTTTCCCCAAGAGGAAATCGGAGAGGCTCATCATCAGAATGCCTTCTTCATTATAACCCGAACGATATCTATCCCCTACGATAATCAGTTTGCGGAAGCCGTCGTTTACATTCAATAAAGAAGCCTGCTCCTGATCTATCTTCTCCTTATCAGGCAAGGCGAAGGCCGACTGGATATAGAGGCGTTCATCATGACGGTTCACCACGAAATCAATCTCAAGATTCCGGCGCTGCAGCTTGCCATTCTCATCCCGCTTGAAACTCTCCACTACGCCGACATCCACGCCATAGTCTTGTTTGCGAAGCTCGTTATAGATAACATTCTCCATAATATGAGTGTATTCTATCTGTCGGAAATCTACCACGGCATTTCTGATACCGATGTCCTCGAAGTAATACTTGGTACCAGTACCAATATATTTGCGTCCTTTCACATCATAACGCAAAGCCTCGCTGATGATGAAGGAATCCTGCAGGTTCTCCAGATACCTGCCAATAGTTCTAGTACCGATTTCCACTCCTCCAACAGATTTGAACGTATTAGAAATTCTCTGCACATTCGTACAGGAACCAATCGTAGAAGCCAGAAGGCGCACCAACTCGCGCATTCCATCAGAATTCTTCAGCCGATTACGCTCCAAAACATCCTTCAGATAAACCGTCTCGTAAATCTCACGAAGATAATTCTGTTTCGCTTCAGGAGTTTCTATCTGCGCCACGGCAGGCAATCCACCATAAAGATAATAGTTTTCCAGGGCTTGACGCTCCTCTCCTCCTACCACTTCATAATATTCGGCAAAACTCAGTGGATGGATTCGGATTTCCCAACCTCGACCACGAAACTCAGTTATCACATCCTTCGATAAAAATCGGGCATTGGAACCAGTAACATACACTTCGGCATTTTCCACATGGAGATAAGAGTTGAGCACATCCTCAAACTCCTTCACCATCTGAACCTCATCCAAAAGAATGTAATACTTCTCCTTGTCAACCATCTGAGCATCTATATGCTCCAGCAAAGCATCAGGGTCACGAAGTTTCTTGTTTCTACGGTCTTCAAGATTTACTTGTATGATATGATCTTCCGCAACACCTCTTTCAAGCAAATGCTTGCGGAAGATGTTGAACAAAAGGAAGGATTTACCACAACGGCGAATGCCGGTGATAATCTTTATCATCCCATTGCCTTCTGCCGAGATGAGTTCTTTCAAGTATGCTTTACGTTCAAAATACATAATTCCATGACGTTTTTTTGTGTCAAGACACGATTTTCTGTCGCAAATATACGCTTTTTACTTGATAACGCCAAACTTTTTCATCGATTTAACTCTTTAGAAACATAAAAAGGGCACGATTGCTCGTGCCCAATAGCAGAAATCTTTAAGAAGGCAAGTACTGCCATAGTTGCCTAATCGATGAGATGCAGAAAACTACATCAATATCTAAAACATTTTTATTTGCCGTAGCAAATAGCAAAGAACGTTTTTAAAGCTTAATAAATATGCGTACTCTGACACATACCATTAAAACTAATGCTAGAATTATGTCTTCCACCATCATTTTAAAATTTAAGTTGTTAAAAATATTCATCTGCGTATCTTAGATTCATCTATAATCCGACATCATTTGTCGGACTAATCTCTTTATAAAACCATTGCACTATGACATTATCTCTTTTTTACGTCCTCTAATTCTCTACATAAACAATTATAGAGTTGCTCCCACCAAACAATATCTGCCAAAGGCATTGCCTCTGTTGCTGTATATCTTTCTCCATTATTTAATATAAGGAGATCATTTCTACAATAACAAGAAAACGTATAGGTATTTCCTTGATAGTGAATACAGTTACAAGATTTGAAATCCACATTCCCCTCACTTTTGTAAGAACAGATACCAACAAGGTGTGAACGTTCCAAACTCACCAAACCCTTCCTGTTCTTTAGATCAAAAAAATATTCTCTCCTCCAACTGCCATAGGAGCAGTATTCCTTTGTTGGCAACAGCGACAAGAGTTTCAGAACTGCCCTAGCATAGACTTTACAAAACTCATCCAAGGAACTACTTAGGTATGAAGGCTTCAGCTCATCAATTGCTACAAACTGTTTAAGCATAAAACTATTATCCATCTCCATATTCTGTAATAATTTTGAAAATCTATTGAATAGCAACTTTCTTCACACTACCATCGCTGTACTTCACGATGTTCAAGCCCTTGGTTGGAGCAGACAATCGCTGACCATTTACGGAATAGCGAGATACCTCTTTGACATCGGTAGAGGTGACAACCTTGTCGATGCCTGTTGCATCAAACTCAACTATGTTCTTGAAATAGCTCCAATTACTAGAAGATTTGTATTGTGCAACTTTTCCTTTCGGTACATACAACGTACATTGCTCCATCGGAACTTCATCAAACGCATAAGCAACATCAAGGTTTGGAATCTGGTTCCAAAACACATAAACAGAAGATAATTCCTCACAACTTCCAAAAGCTGAGCGACCTATATATGTAAGACTTTTCGGCAACTTCAATTCCCGGAAAGTACCGCTCTCGAAAGCGTAATCATCAATTCTAACAAGATTAGGTGGTAAATCTACTTGCAAAAGACAATTGTTATAAAAAGCACCATCTCCTATTTCTTGAAGCGTATTAGGGAATTCCACATGCAGTAAACACCCACATTGGGAAAAAGCCCAATCACCTATCTTTACAAGTTGGGATGGCAACACGATTTTGCCTAAAAATTTACATCCCTTAAACGTTTCAGATTCTATTTCAAGCAATCCAGAAGGAAGTTCTATACTCAGTAATTTATCACAGTTTTCAAAAGCAGCTGCACCAATTTTTGTGACAGTCGAAGGAATGGTAATTTTATTCAAAGCACAATCGGCAAAAGCAGCCACACCTATTTCTTTAAGAGCTGAAGGTATCTCACAGCTGCGCAAATTTGTACAACCACTAAAAGTAGAGGCAGGAATTTTAACTAACTTCTTCGGTAATTTTACATCATACAACCTTGTACACCCAGAGAACACTGAATTCTCCATTTCTATTGAATCAGATGAAAATTCTACGCTCTGTAAATTTGTACAATCTTGAAAAGCATATCTTCTTATACTCTTCAAACTTGAGGGTAATATTATTTTTTTCAAAGCATTACAATTCGAAAACTCAAACTGACAAATTGCATCTTTTTCGTCATGGACTAAATTTACCGATTGTAGACCATTAAAATAAAACTCACCAGACATAGAAAGATAAATATAATTGCCTGTAAGTATATTGGCTTCCGACAAATCTAAAGTAGCCAATTCTCCTTTCGTTGGTCGTCCATCATTATCACAGCCCGCCATCTTACGGAGATAATACATATCCTTCCCATCCAACGATCCAATAACTTTGAGATTGGTGGTATAGAAACTTACTTTTGAGATTAAACTTCCTGGCTTATCCAATTTTACCACAACTTGCGGATTGTTCGCAGCCTTTAATGTCATGCCACAAAGAAGCAATAGCATAACCCAAATAAATGATTTTTTGAGAGTAAATGAATCCATAAGATTAATCCTTATTACGTTTAGCAATTATTCTATCTTTTTCTTCCTTGGTAAAGTCTTGTCCACAACAAGTACAAACATAATCGCCTGTCTTTACTGCAGCATAGCCTGAATCCAAATGAGTTTCCACCTCAAAATTTGGATGAGAACAAGGCTTATTACCCCACTCTTTACGCAGTTTTTCTGCTTTTCGATAATCCATAGAAATTCCTTTCCTAACCAACCCTTCATCCCAAGGTTAGCGATTAAAATAAACGGAAAGCGTGGGATCTCCTCGTCACTCGTCCCACGAACTGAGGCCTTCGCATTGCCCTGAATAGTTGAACGAGCAACGTCGAAGCCCACGCCGATATGTGTACACTTTCCCCTATACGGATATAAGACTTATCACTTGACGCAATAAGCCATATCAGTAAAGGGATGTGGCTAAACACATCCCGAGGGCATCTACCGTTGCATTGTTCGTGACTATTCATGAAGTTTGCGAAGTTTCAGTCCGTCAAGAACAAAGCGCCAAGTAAACGCTCTATATTATGTCATGATACCACTACCCTCCCAAGTCCTCGTCTCAACAATCTCTCTTTTTGAGAAAGAAAGCATCAACTCGGCGTGAGCAGAATGAGTATCTGCGTGCAAAGATATATAAAATATTTGAAATGCCACTCCTTTTTCAGGAACTTTTTTAGAGAGAAAAGCAAAAAAGATAGATGTGGGGGCACACAAGAAAGGAAAATGAATGCTCGAAAACAAAGAAAGAGCGGAAAACAACTGTTAACTGTTAACTCTGTTAACCCCAGTTGTTCTTCCGCTCTTGATCATTCTAAAATCTTTTCTATTATCTCCAATAAGAAATCTTCTATTCAGCCAGCAGCTTCTCAGCCATCGCCTTACCCAGCGCCTCGCACTGCGCCTTTACCTCTGGAGTAATCGCCTGCTTCATATCTACCGGCTCGCCCACTGGCTCGTAGTGGAGCTTGGTTTCGTTCCACTCCTGAATCTTAGCCACAGCCTTGCTTGCCCAGCAATGAGAACCATACCAGCCTAAGAGGTGGTTCTTGACGTCCTTGTTGGCAAGCTCGGAGAGGAGAACCTCCATCTCGTGATAAAGACCGGCATTGTAGGTTGGAGCGCCTACGATGAGACCCTTGTAGCGGAAGATGTCGCGCAGGATGTAGCTGTGGTGAGTCTTCGAGATGTTGTACATTACGATGTTCTTCACGCCAGCCTTGCTTGCTGCACGGGCGATGATTTCAGCCATGCGCTCGGTGTTGCCGTACATGGTGCCGTAGCAGATAACGAGGCCCGGCTCCGTCTCGTACTTCGACATCTTATCATACATGCCGATTACCTTCTCGATGTGCTCGTGCCAAACAGGACCATGGGTTGAGCAGATGTAATCCAGCTCCACGCCAGCCAACTTCTTCAACGCATTCTGAACAGGGATTCCATACTTACCCACAATGTTTGAGTAGTAACGAACCATCTCCAGCCAGAAAGTCTCGCAGTTGATTTCCGTATCGATGATTCCGCCGTTCAGCGCGCCGAAGCAGCCGAAGGCATCGCCCGAGAAGAGCACCTTGTTCTTCGCATCCAGGGTTACCATGGTCTCTGGCCAGTGAACCATAGGGATGAGAACGAAGCTCAGCTCGTGGTTGCCGAGTGAGAGGGTTTCGCCATTCTTCACCTCTACCACATCGTCGGTAACGCCATAGAAGCCTTTCAGCATTCCCAGCGTCTTCTTGTTGCCCACAATCTTGATGTTAGGGTAATATTTCTTGATGAGGGCGATAGAACCGCTGTGGTCAGGTTCCATGTGGTTGATGATGAGGTAATCGATTTCGCGGTCGCCAATCACCTCGTGGATGTTCTCGAGGAACTGGGTGAAGAAATCTACCTCTACAGTATCTACCAGCGCTACCTTCTCATCATCAATGATATAAGAGTTGTAGCTCACTCCGTTAGGCAAAGGCCAGAGGCCCTCAAAACGATGCTTGTTGCGGTCGTTAACGCCTACGTAATAAATCTTGTTTATAATTTCTGTCATATCCTTATATTTTTATAATTCCTTCTTCTTTTGCTCTCCGAAATCCTTGGAAACATAATTGTATATGTCCTTGCAGCATTCGGTGGAAAATTCCTGGGCGCTCTTCAGGAGGCTATCCCATTGTGCCTCAGATAATCCACGGTCGATATCCTCGCGGGTGATTCCATCCTTGATCAGTCCGAATACGAAACCGGCATTGAAGTTATCGCCGGCTCCGATGGTGCTCACCGGCTTCATCTTCTCCGAAGGATAACTCTTGGCAAAGCCGTTCTCGGCTCTCACCTCTACAGGCTCAGCGCCCTGGGTGCAGATAAACTTCTTGCAGTAGAAGCTGATTTCGGCATTATACACCTTATCCGCCTCCGGTTTCTTGTAGAGGATTCCGAAGTCCTCGTGGCTGCCACGCACAAAATCAGCATACTCCAGGTTCTCTATCAGATTAGGTGTAATTTTCATGATCTCATTCTGATGAGAAGCACGGAAGTTGATGTCGTAATAGAGGATGGCTCCGTGATTCTTGGCGTACTCTAGAAAACCGGCCACCTGAGGACGAACCACCGGATTCAGGGCGAAGAACGAACCGAAGAGCACGATGTCGCCAGGATTGATTTCCGGAGTGGCAAACTCCAGCTGGTCGTGGGGATGGTCCTTGTAGAAGATGTAATCGGCATTGTTGTTCTCGTCGAGGAACGCCAGCGAAAGCGGCGACTTCGATTCCGGAAAGATGCTCACATTGTCGGCATTCACCCCATTATCTCTCAGAAACTGAATCACATACTCACCGATACGGTCGTTGCCCGCCTCGCTGATAAACGAAGCGTTCACGCCCGAACGTCCCAACGAGATGACTGCATTGAACGATGAACCACCCGGTACTGCCTCTATCGGCTTGCCGTTCTTGAAGATGATGTCAAGCACGGTCTCTCCTATTCCTATAACCTTACGCATTGTTTTTATGTCTCTATTTATATTTTTTTGGGGACAAAGATAAGTCTTTTTGGCGATAATGCAAAATAAATGCCCAATATTTTGGATAAATTACATTTTCAATGTAACTTTGCACCTTGAAATGAAATACAATACTTATACATTAGACAACGGACTCCGCATCATCCACCTGCCATCGGACAGCAAGGTGGTGTATTGCGGCTATCAGATAAATGCCGGCACCCGCAACGAGGAGCCGGGCGAGGAGGGCTTGGCTCACTTCTGCGAGCACGTCACCTTCAAGGGCACCGAGCGCAGAAAAGCGTGGCACATTCTCAACTGTCTGGAGAGTGTGGGCGGCGACCTGAATGCCTACACCAACAAGGAGGGCACGGTGTATTACTCCGCCATCCTGAAGGAGCACATCGCAAGGGCCGTGGACCTGCTTTCCGACATCGTCTTCCACTCGGTTTATCCGCAGGCGGAAATAGATAAGGAGGTGGAGGTAATCTGCGATGAGATAGAGAGCTATAATGATTCGCCTGCCGAACTGATATATGATGAGTTTGAGAATATCCTCTTCAAGGGTTCTCCGCTGGGGCACAATATCCTGGGCACAGCCGAGCAGGTTCGGGCTTTCAAGACGGAGGATGCGCTGAGGTTCACAAGGAAACTTTACCGGCCGGATAATGCGATATTCTTCGCATACGGAGATATTGATTTCAAGAAGCTGGTGAAGCTTATCCAGAAGGCTTTGGGAGAGTGCCCAAAAGGCCGAGAGCTTGCTTGCTCGGCGGATTGCAAATCCGCCGAAACGCCTACGGAAGAAAGGATTGCAGAAAAAACGCCTACGAAAGAAAGGATTACAGAAGAAACGCCTACTGGCGAAACACCTACGGAAGAAATGGAAGCAGGCGATGCAAATCATAAAGTTCAAAGCTCAAAGTTCAATGTTCAAAGTAAAGTTGCTGGGCAGACGATTGTGATGCAGAAGAATACGCATCAGGCTCACGTGATGATTGGAACCCGCGCTTACGATGTGAACGACGACCGCCGAATGCCGCTCTATCTGCTCAACAATATGCTGGGCGGACCTGGCATGAACGCCAAGCTGAACCTCGCCCTCAGAGAGCACAACGGACTGGTTTACACCGTAGAAAGCACGATGGTTTCCTATGGCGACACGGGCACCTGGAGCATCTATTTCGGCTGCGATGAGCACGATGTGAAGCGCTGCCTCAGATTGGTTCGCAAGGAACTGGATAAGTTCATGCAGAAGCCATTGAGCGATGCGCAGCTCAAGGCTGCCAAGAAACAGATTAAGGGCCAGATAGGCGTGGCTTGCGACAACCGCGAGAACTTCGCCCTCGACTTCGGCAAGAGCTTCCTGCACTATGGCTGGGAGAAGAACGTTGACCGCCTCTACGAGCAGGTGGATGAGATTACCGCCGCCCAGATACAAGCCGTGGCTCAGGAACTGTTTGACAAAGACAGGCTCACCACCCTGATTTTCAAGTAGTTTCTTGTTGAGTACACGAACCACAACAAGGATGTTCCTGCCCTCAATGCCCTAATCAAGGACATCGCAAACCGACGTGGCTTGACCTACATCGACCTCTTCTCTGAATTCGTGACCCCTGGAACTCAGGAAATGAACCCAGATTACACCAACGACGGCTTGCATCTGCTCGGAAAAGGCTACCAGAACTGGGTTAGAATCCTGAAGCCTTATCTTGGGAAATAAAGAGAAACAAAGAAAATCGGGCTGTTAACTGTTAACCTGTTAACTGCCCGATTTCTTTTTCCTTAAAAAACACTCAAAAAAAGCGATCCTACGCTGCCATTCCAGGCGTTCCATAATGGCCATACTTGGCGATGAACTTAGCCGTCTTGGAGAAGGTATCATCATCGTTCTTCACGATGAAGCCACGCTTCTTCCAGTTGCATAGGAGGACGGCAAGCTTCGTCTTGGTGCCATGAACCATGCAGACTTCCTGAATTTCAGCCTTATCAAAAGTATCATGAACGAAGAGCAGAAGATTGCTCACACCGGATGCATGATAGATAGAACGGGTGTCTGCATCTATCGCCTCCTGCATCTGATTGCCGAAGAAACGCATCTTGCACCACAAATCATACTTCACGCTCCATACGATGAAATCCTCTATCGCCTTCTCCCACTTCTCGCCATTCGCCAGATAAAGCACCATCGCTCTGCGGAAACCATTCGCCAGACTGCGCTTGGCAAACTCGGCGTAAGGCTTGTTGTAAGCCAGCTGAGCCAGTTCCATAAGCTCACTGCCCAGGCGCTCGATAAGCTGGCGCACCTTCCTGCACTCCTTGGAACCGCTGGCGGCATTCAACTGATGGATGTAAGGAGCCAGCTGCGACTTGAACTGCGCATCATAATTCCCCACAACCGGACAAGGAGCGAACTCGGGAAGGAAGATAGTGGCAAGCGACAATCGGCTCACGGCTCCATCAGCTACTTCACGAACCGAGAAGAACTTCTGCGTGACGGCGATGGTACTGGAAGCATTCCAGTTGAAACGGGTCTTCACGCGGGCAGTAACGCTCTTGGTGCCCACACGCTCCTGACCGTCCTCTGAATTGTCCCAGCAGAGACGAATCAGCTGGCTAGGGTCGTTGAACTTCTTGAGCATGTCAACCTCGTCCATCTTGCAGTAGAGATAAGCATCGCCAGCCTTCTGCGCATCGTCCAGACGCTGGATGTAGGCAGCACGGGTAAGGTCGGGCGAAACGATGCGGATGCAGATGTCTTCCGGGCGCACCGGCTTCTTCTTGTTGTCGCCCATGGTGTTCACCTCGTCCTTCCATTCCTGCTCCTTCTGACGGTTCACCTTATCCATCTGCACCAGGTCTTCGATGATGCAGTCGATAGGTCCGTTTACCGCTGATTTGCCTGACGACATCGGTGCTACGAGCAGATTCATCATTGCTGCCTCATGCACCTGATTGTCGATGTAGCGGAAGTTGACGCCCTTGAGATGAGCAGCAAGCGGAGGGAAGACCGCCATCGCCACAGGCGCCTTGAAATCGGCTGGCACCTTGCTGGTGAGCAGTTTGATGAGCTTAGGCAGCTTGGCAGGCATCTGAGGCGGAACATCGGCATAGATTCCCGCCTTCTCGGTGGCTTGCTTGGCGAGATAATTCTTGCGGGCGAGCTCCACTGCCTGCTTCACGAGCTGAGGCATTTCCGAGGACTGAGCCACCTTGCAGGCGCTCTCTACAGAGGCGAACGCCTTCGCCTCGTCTTCGCCGAAGATTTCGATTACCTGCTTAATCCAAGCCGCCTCGCTATTGCAGATGTATCTGAGCAGACAGGCTTCCCGATAGATGAAGTTGTTGCGGTTGCCATGGGCAGGAGCGCCGCCCATCAGCTCCACCAGCGCCTTGGTAATCTCTTCGTAAGGAACGCCGTCGTAGGTCTGCTCATACTGCACGGCATTGGCAGCCCTTCTCGCCTTCTCCTCCTCGCTCTCAATGGGTTGAAAATCTGCGGTTGGAGCAGAATCTACATCCAGCGGACGGCCATCGATGTCCAATCCTCTCTTTCTGTAAGCCTCACGATAGGCAGCCACGGCTTCCTCATCCAGTCGCTTGTACCAGTCGTCGGCAGTATAGATCTGGCTCACGGCATCGGTGATGAAGATGATGCGCTCGGGGGTAACGCAGCTAGGGTCTTCGGTGGCATGGATGAGCTTGCAGAAGGCGCTCTGAGCCTCAGCGATGGTCATTCCGACAGGAATACGGATGTCGATGTGCGCCTTGTTACGAGCCGAACGTTCCACGTGAAGCACTTTCCCCTTCCAAAGCTCGATGTCATCGGCAGAGAAAATCTTCTCTCTGAAAAGCTTCTCCTCTGCATCATCAAACATCCCGTTCAGCAGCAGGGCATTCTTCACAGCCACCTCTACCTCCTCCGGGTTATCGATGTCAACGGTGGTTTGGAAGGTGAAGGCCTCCGGGTCGATGGTCTTCTGGGCACGATGGTCGTCGAGGAAGTGGAAGTAGTGAGGAGAGCGGAATGGCAGCTGCTTCTTGAGAACGGAAATCTGCTTGTCCAGCTGCTTGTAGGCCTCGCCTGCCTTCACCTCCTCCTGCTTCTTGATGATGGCGAAGGCAAGGTCATCCTCGTTAGCATACTGAGATGCATCTACCTCATCAGCCACCTGCTGCAGCATCTGGTTCTGCTTGGCGGTGAGGTCACGAATCTGCCCCACGAGGGTGCAGAGCCAAGGCTGCTTGGTAAGCTCGGTGTAGTAATCGAGAAGACAAGTGGAAATCTTACCCATGTTCGCATTGCGGTTAGGGTTCATGGCGATGAGACGACGGCTCATCTGCTTGCACTCATCAAAAGAGATCATTTTAAAGTTGTACATACAGATAAAATTATTAAGTTAAAAACAAGACGAGAAACCAGGCTCCCGCCACTCAACCGTTCGGAAAAGCAGTGCAAAAATAAGGAATAAAAGAAGCGTTTCCAAGCGTCCGGGAAAATAAGATTGTAAAGGTATAAAAGCAAGGCGAAATGGTATAAAAGAGGAGAAAAGCGGTATAAAAGAGGTATAATAGTTTTAGAAGAAGAGCTTGATTCTCACAATCAGAAAGAAGAGCCTGCCCCATACGCCCTGAAAGGGCAGAAGCCCCCAGCCCAGGGCAACGCCCTGGGTATGCTAGCATTTAACAATGCGCCCTGTAAGGGCAAAAGCTTTGTTAATTGCCTGGTACTTGAAAGCTTTTGCCCTTACAGGGCGGCAGGCTTGCGTCCGTAATTACCCAGCCCCCAGCCCTGGGCTGGGAGCTTCTGCCCTTTCAGGGCGTACTTGAACCACCTAAGAAAACATACTACGCAGATCATCAATCTTTATCGAACCAATCTTCATCTTCAGTATCCTCATCATCTTCCTCGTCTTTTTTGCTCGGCAGAAGATCCTCCAGGATCAGATGTTCCAGCAGGGCTTGTTCTTGCATGAGTTTCTTGAAGGCATCAACGATATCGCAATAATGGTTGAACTTGTCGGACCTTACATTCCATTTCTTCGGATGAAGACGCCCCCACTCCAGCGCATCATTATTATCAAACATAGGCGCTGCAGCTTGCGTAAGATCCTTTCTTTTGCAGCAGGGAGCCAACTCATCTCTCCCCTTATCCAATTCCTCATATCGCTTTTCCAGATAATCGCAAAAATCAGTCTGACTGGTAGAATTAAAAATACCCCAATCATTCAGCATACGGAATACAGGATACCAGTCGGATTGGCTTTTTAGCAGAAGTTTACCCGTACTTGGCTTATGATAAGACGCCATTCCCAGGATAGCTTCATCCACCAGCCCCCAGAGTTTCTTCTTGCGCTCGGAACCCGAAAGCTTGGCTCCCACAGACTTCATCGCCAGCAGCGCCTCCTCATTGCCGTGCTTGCCCCACTGCTTCACATCCGTCACCCTGCCGTTCATGATCATCAGGACGATGCCCGAAAGCAGCTGGAGCATCATCTTGCGGGGCACACGCTTATAGAATACCTGGCGGAGGAAATCTACCGGGTCCGCCTTGAAAGTCTGGTAGAGCGAGAAGGGGAAGGTCTTGAGCTGGCGTTCTATCTCATCCAACTGGTCGGCGTAATCGTAGGTGCCCGTTTGCTTCTGCTTGAGGGCAACAGGCGCATCTATGAAGAACGACTGGGCAGCGCGCTCACGATAACCGGAACTGGTGATGAATCCCAGTTCGGTAGTCAGTACTTCGCCCATGCGATGGATTTCCTCATCATCTATCAGATAGAGCTTGTTGAGGATCCGATTTCTCATCTGGGTCATCTCGCGGGAATAATCGCTCCGCTGAATCTCCAGGAAGCAGGTGAGGCGCTCCCTAACCTCTTCCAGATTATCACGCAGCTCTTCCTCCAGCTCCGCCCTGGAATCGGGATCAGAAAGATTCGGATGGTGAGAGAGAGTTCCAGCGGGAGAAAGAGTTCCAGCGGGAGAAAGAGTTCCATCAGGAGAAAGATTTTTATCAGGAGAGAGGTTTCCGATATGAGATAGCTTCTCCTGAAGCTGGATGATGTCATTAATGACGCCTTCCAGCATCATGGTGCAATCGCTGAAACGGGTCAGCTTGTCGATGGGCAGGATGGGACCGGTATAGTGCCAGTCGTCGTAGATTCTGTCGTCATAGAGCCCCCTGCGCGCCAGCTCTATCTCCTGCTCAGGGACATCCACCCGTGCCTGGACGATGAGATAGAGGCCCATCTTGTCATCGCCTCCCTCCTTGCTGCTGCTTCCCACGCATCGGGTGCGCAGGTCAATGCCTTTCCGGGCGATGATGAGGGCTCTCACGTCCTCGCCCTCCAGGGCTGACAGGTAGCCGATAAATCGCTGCTTGTCGTAGGCCTTCACCGCCAGCATATCAAAGGGGTTGGCGTCATCGGGCACGAGGCAGATGGTTCTGCCCTCTGCCTCCCTGGCGTATTCTACCTCACGACCCTTCACGTCGTTGTGGGTAAGACCTACTATATGGAATTTCAGTTTCTTCATTTTATGTTGTTATTATTGTTTTTATGTTGTTGTAGTCAAGTACAAAAGTACGGTTTTTCGATGAACCCACCAAGCATTCTTGTTTAAATTTCCTAAAAGAGCATCTGGGAGCAGCAGGGGTTAACAGGGTTAACAGTTAACAGCTGTTTTTTCCTACTTCCCCCTTGCGTACCTTATTATATTAAATATATATATACTTATTTTTATATATGTGTGGGAGGGGGAGTATGCATTTTTGGGGGGTTAACTGTTAACCTGTTAACTCCTGATGCGGATAATGAGGGGGATGAGGGGGCATCAATGAAGACCGAGCCTAGGCATCATTGATGACAACGGGAGGTCTTAATAGAAGACGGAAAAAGATGAAGAACAATGAGTTACGAGGCAAAAAGCTATGAGTTTTGGGGTAGAAAGCTATGACTTAGTTTTTTTAACTAAAGGCTGCAAGAAGGCAGTGAGAAGGCTGTTAAAGGCTGCAAAAAACTGCGAGGCGATACTCTACCTTATTATTTATAGGTAGAATATCGCCTCGTTTCCTTCATTGAAGAGGAGGTCCAGGATGCTCATATTCGGCTGGAAACCGTATTTCTGCTCGTAAACCTGGTAATAGCGCTGGGGAGCGAATTCTGCGTCAGGAAGCGGCTTCTTTGGGCGAATCGCATCGCGGAAATCCTTGATTTCATCCTCTTCTTTCAGTTCTTTACTCTGAATATAAGCTTCGGTGATTGAAATCTTCGGACGGATGTCGAGAAGCTCTATCATCTTCTCTGTAGTCTCCATGTTGAAATCGAAGAGGAACTCGTATTTCTTTTCGAAAAATGGGCGGATGTCGTCCTGGTAATACTCGAAAAAGGGGCTCTCGCCGTAGGCGGAGAGGAGCGCATTCCAGTGGACGTGGCGCCAGTTGGCGTGGTCGGAGATGCGGATGTCCTTCATCGCCAGCGATGTGTTGTGGTTCGTTGGGATGGTGAGCGAGAGGGGGCCGTTGGTGGTTGGGATGATCATACGGTTGCGATAGGTTTGCTTGATAAAGCTCTCGTGGCGCTCTATCAGGCATTCATCGTAGCGGTTCAGCTTCTGATACCACTGGATGGGGCCGAAATATGTGGAAGATAATAATGCTTTCAAATTCTTATTCTTATGTATTTATTAATTCTTACTCAAGTTTCGCATGTAAGCTCCACACGCCCTGAAAGGGCAGAAGCTCTTAGCCCAGGGCATCGCCCTGGGTAATTACGGACACAAACTTGTCGCCCTGTAAGGGCAAAAGCTTTGTACATTGCCCAGTATTTTAAAGCTTTTGCCCTTACAGGGCGCCTTGCTGATTGCCATTATACCCAGGGCGATGCCCTGGGCTAGGAGCTTTTGGGCCTTCAGCCCGTTCTTGAACCACATGCGAAAGTTCAGTTAATAACGTGTTTATTCTCAAAACAGCTTGTAAGCCTTGCCTATCATCTGATGCTTATGCACCACCTGCTGCCCGGCTGGCGTCTTCAGGAGATAGAAGCGGCAATCCTTGCAGCCACAGCGCTTACAGCACACCGTAGGAATGATATACTTCACCGTATCGATGAGAATCGTATCGCCCGGCAGCTTCTCTATCCTACCGATGAAATAAGCCTCTGAGACGAATTTCCGGGGGTTAGACTGAACTTGATTTCCAGCCTGTCTCTGTCCTTTGACCTTGGCTTGATTCTTAACAGGAGCAAACACGGAATCGGTGAAGACAACCACATCGCCACGATTGAAAAAATCGCAGTCAATCCTATTCACTATCACCCGGTTGCCAGCTTTCAGTTGCGGAGGAAGACCTCCCGCAGGCACCGTGAAGACAGTGAAGGCATAGGTTCGCACCGCCCACACCAGGAGCAGCGACAAACCTAAAGCTATTAGGAACTTAACTGCGATTTTCAAATCTATCTTTGCTTACTTGATTTCAAAAACTTCTGTTACTTGATGTTATCTACGAAGTTGAACAGGCGGTTCCAGCGGATGCCTGAGAAGCCCGGATGATCAGGACTGTGGCTCCACCAGATGAAGATTGGCTTGCCCACGATGTGATCCTCTGGCACGAAGCCCCAGTAGCGGCTGTCGGCTGAGTTGTGGCGGTTGTCGCCCATCATCCAATAATAGTCGAGCTTGAAGGTGTAGCTCTTCGCCAGCTTGCCGTTGATGAAGATGTTGCCCTGGCTATCTACCTTCAGGTCGTTGCCCTCGTAAACCTTGATGCAACGCTCGTAAACAGGCAGGTTCTTCAGCGTCAGAGCGATGCTCTTGCCCTTCTTCGGAATCCATACAGGACCGTAATTATCGCATGTCCAGCCGGTGTAGGCGTTGAGCGGATACAGGTCGCCGTATCTTGCATCGGTGTTGATGGAGATGCTCTCCACGAGGTTCTTGTTCGCCTTCAGCGCCAAGTAAGCCTTCTTGGTGAGTGGAATCACGCCGCTCTGATTGTACATCAGCAGGTCTTCGTTGGTGATTCCCAACTCATCAGCCAGGTCAATAGGGAACTCGCCCTTGAGCTTCATCTTGTAGGTATATTGCACGTTATCAGGCTCCTTGTTTGCCTTGCCGTCGAGATAAACGATGCGGTTCTTGATCTGCAGGGTCTGTCCCGGCAAACCTACGCAGCGCTTCACGTAGTTCTCGCGACGGTCGGTAGGACGGCTGATGATGTCGCCATATTCGCCCGGCATACTGGCGATGTAGTTTCTACCGGCAGCATACACCTTTTCGAAGTAATGGCGCTGCTGCAATGGGTTCAGCACGCGAACATCCTGCTGCTGGCCGTTCTGCTCCAATATCTGGTCGCCGATGGAATAAACCATCTGATAGTAATCATTCGCCTGATAGCGCTCCTCGTTGCAGAGCGTATCTCCGGCAGGATAATTGAACACCACGATGTCGTTGAGCTTCACATTGCCCAATCCCTTCACGCGGCGATAATCCCAGTGAGGCCACTCCACGTAGCTCTTCACGTTGACCAGCGGCATGGTGTGCTGGGTGAGCGGCATGGTGAGCGGAGTTTCAGGGATGCGAGGACCATAGCTTACCTTGCTCACAAAGAGATAGTCGCCCGTGAGGAGACTCTTTTCGAGAGAGGAAGATGGAATCACATAGTTCTGGAAGAAGAAGAGGTTGATGAAATATACTGCCACGAGGGCGAATACGAGCGCATCAACCCAGCTCATGATGAAACGGATAGGACCTTCCTCATCCTTCCACCACTGCCAGTGAATCTTCTTGGTGATGTAAACATCAAAGATGAACGGAACCACAATGAGTCCCAGCCAGCTCTCCACCCATATCAGGAAGAGGAGGTAGAGGGCGAGAACCACTGCGAACTTCGCCCACTGCACCTTCATATTAAGGTTTTGTTTCTGCTTGTCGATCATGTCTCTTTAGAACTTAAATAAATCTGATGTGGTGAGCAAACCAGAATGGTTGGCTGTAAACTCAGCTGCGAGAACGGCTCCCAAGGCGAAGCCCTTGCGTGAGTGGGCGCTGTGCTCGATGGTAATCATATCAGCATCTGAATCATACATCACGGCGTGGATTCCAGGAACCTCACCATCGCGTACGCAGTTGATGACCAAATCCTCATCGGTGATGTTTGCATCACCCTCATCGTGATGACCATCCTCTGTCCAGTAGGTAACGCCACGCTTCCAGTCCTTCTTTCTGTCGATGTTGTCAATGATTTCCTCGGCAAGAGTGATGGCTGTACCTGATGGCGCATCGAGCTTATGCACGTGGTGGGTTTCCTGCATGCATACTGAGTACTGTGGGAAACCGTTCATGATCTTTGCCAGATAGCGGTTTACGGCTGAGAAGATAGCCACACCGATGCTGAAGTTAGAGGCCCAGAAGAGGGTCTGCTTACCATCTGCGCAGAGCTTCTCCACGTCTTCCTTATGGTCTTTCATCCAACCTGTTGAACCTGAAACCACCTTCACGTTGTGAGAGAAAGCCTTCAGATAGTTGCCGTAAGCGGCAGTAGGGTTGGTAAACTCGATGGCAACATCGGCAGAGCAGAACTCAGGACTGTCGATATCCTCAGGGTTATTCACGTCAATCTTACATACGATTTCGTGGCCACGCTGCAGGGCGATCTCCTCGATCATGTGTCCCATCTTTCCGTAGCCGATCAAAGCAATTTTCATCTTTATCTAAATTTTATTTGTTCTATTCGGCAAAAATACACATTTTTCTTCGAAAAACCTTGAAAAATCCTTGTTATTATAATAATAAATAGAAAATTTTGGTTATTTTTGCAGTGATTTAGGGCTTTTAGCCTCATTTAGTAACTAAAAAATAGAAAATGATGAGCAAATACATATTCGAGACAAAGATGGAAGTGAGGGATTACGAGTGCGATATTGAGGGCATCGTGAACAACGCCAACTATCTGCACTACATGGAGCATACCCGCCATCTCTTCCTGAAGGAATGCGGCCTCAGCTTTGCCGAAATGCACAACAAGGGTGTGGATGCTGTGGTGGCGAGAATGAACCTGCAGTACAAGGTTCCGCTGCAATGCGATGACGAATTCCTCTCGCGCCTGTGGCTGGAGAAGCAGGGCGTGAGATACGTCTTCCATCAGGACATCTTCCGTGCCAGCGATGAGAAGCTCTGCCTCAAGGCAATCGTAGAACTCGTCTGCCTCATCAACGGAAAGCTGGGCAACAGCGAGGATTACGACAAGGCATTCGAGAAATATTTCTCATCCCAAGGTTAACAGGTTAACAGTTAACAGCTGATTTTTCAATACCCCTTCCGCACACGAGCGAAAAAACTTGCACCATCTAGGACAAGCATCAAGCTTGCGATTCCATCAAAGGACAAGCATCAGAACTTGCGATCCGAAAGAGGCAATCCTATAAACCATAAAAGCCGAAACAATATGGAGCAACTACTTCACTACGTGTGGAAGCACAAACTCTTCCCACTCTCCCCTCTTTCCACCACCGACCACAGGCAGGTGGAAGTCATCGACCCCGGATTGCACAACCGCAATGCAGGGCCCGATTTCTTCAACGCCAAAATCAAGATTGCCGGAACTCTCTGGGTGGGCAACGTGGAGATTCACGACAAGGCGAGCGACTGGTATCTGCACGCCCACGACAAGGATGAAAGATACGACAACGTGATTCTGCACGTCTGCGGCAACATCGATACGGAAGCCCGGAACTCCAAGGGTGCCCCGCTGACGCAGATGCAGCTTGGCATTCCGGATAATGTGTTCAAGCACTATCAGGAACTGCTCACCATCGACCAGTATCCCCCTTGCTATCAGATAATTCCATCGCTCACCAAGCTCACCGTTCACTCGTGGATGAGTGCCCTGCAAACCGAACGCCTTTCGCAGAAGACGGAGGCGATAGAGGAGCGCGTGCGCCGCTGCAACGGAGATTGGGAGAACGCCTACTTCGTAACTCTCGCCAGAAACTACGGCTTCGGAATCAATGGAGATGCTTTTGAGCAGTGGGCGCTGAAACTGCCTTTGAGGGCGGTGGATCATCACAGAGATGACCTCTTCCAGGTGGAAGCCATCTTCATGGGTCAGGCGGGATTGCTGGAGCTGAACACCATCCCCGAAAGATATCAGAAAGACGCTCTGAACGACGGGTATTTTGCGAGATTGAGAAACGAGTATCTTTATCTCTCGCACAAGTTCTCGCTGCAGCCGATGGATTACAAGCTGTGGCGATTCCTGCGACTCCGCCCGCAGAACTTCCCGCATATCCGCATTTCGCAGCTTGCCAATCTTTACTATAACCGCCGTGCGGGATTAAGCCAGCTGCTGGAGGCTTCTACGGTGAAGGAGGCGAAGAAGGTGCTCTCTACCAGCGTTACGGAGTATTGGGAAACCCATTATACCTTCGGCAGCACGAGCATCCGTAACGAGAAGCACCTCTCCCCTTTCTCGCTCAATCTTCTCATCATCAACACCGTGGTTCCTATCCTCTTTGCCTACGGTAGGCACCGGGGTGAGGAGAAATACTGCGACCGTGCCTTCGATTTCCTGGAGGAGCTGAAGGCGGAGAATAACCACATAGTAAGGATGTGGCAGCAGTGCGGCCTGGAGGTGGAGAACGCCGGGGATAGCCAGGCGCTTATCCAGCTGAAGAAGGAATACTGCGACAGGAAGGAATGCCTGAGGTGCAGGATTGGGTATGAATACTTGAAGAGATAACTAATTATTTTTTAAGATTATGGCTGACCAACAGGAAATATTAAATACTATACTCTTAACAAGGCTGAACTATTTCAGCCTTGCAGGAATGCTGGAGCTATACCGAAAGGTGGGCTCCGCCACGCTCATCATGGAGCATAAGAATAACCTTAGAGACATCCTGCCCGATGCCTCGGATAAACTCGTAAACGCTATCCAAAACTGCGACGAGGCTCGAAAACGCGCCGAAGAAGAACTGGAATACGACATAAGATATGGTATCGAACCGATAACGATGAACGATGAACGTTATCCGCAACGACTCAAGGATTGCGATGATGCGCCGCTCATGCTCTTCTATAAAGGCAACGCCAACCTGAATCAGCAGCGAATCATCAACATCGTGGGAACCCGCCACTGCACTCCTTACGGCGAAGACCTTATCCGCCGCTTCATTACGGATTTGAAGCAGCTCTCCCCTCGTGTCTTGATAGTGAGCGGCCTGGCTTATGGTGTGGATATCGTGGCTCATAGACAGGCGCTCGCCAACGGCTATGAAACCGTGGGCGTTCTGGCTCACGGCCTCGACGACCTCTACCCCCGTCAGCACCGGGAAACGGCAGCAAAGATGATAGAACAGGGCGGTTTGCTCACCGAGTTTCTTACCCGTACGAATGCGGATAAGATCAACTTCGTGCGCCGCAACCGAATTGTGGCAGGAATGTCGGATGCCTGCATCCTAATAGAGAGCGCTGCTCACGGCGGAGGCCTCATCACCTGCGATATTTCGCAATCCTACGGCAGGGACGTCTTCACCTTCCCGGGCAGGATAGGCGATTACTACAGCGAGGGCTGCAACAACCTGATTCGCAACAACGGCGCCACGCTCATCACCAGTGCCGAGGACTTTGTGAAGGACATGCGCTGGCAGGATGACGCCACCCTGATGAGAGCCAAGCAGCAGGGCATCGAGCGCAGCCTCTTCCCGGAGTTATCGCCCGAAGAGGAGCTCATCATCAATATCCTCTCCAAGACCAATGATCTTCAGATTAACATCATCAGCGTGAAATCGAACATCGACATCTCCCGTCTCACCTCCCTCCTCTTCCAGATGGAAATGAAGGGCATCATCCGCACCCTGGCAGGAGGAATGTATCATCTGCTGAAATAGACGTCTATGGCAGAAACACATGCCTTGAAAGGCAGAAACGCAAACAGAACGCCCTGAAAGGGCAGAAGCTCCTAGCCCAGGGCAATCGCCCTGGGTTATAAACAGCAACGGCAATGCGCCCTGTAAGGGCAAAAGCTTAAAATCATCGTTTTAAAAATTGAAAATATCTGCGTTTTATTTTGTTTTGTCTCCAAATTGCATTAACTTTGCAGCCGCAAAAAGAAAAAAATGAAAATAGGAAATATAGAATTTGGGTCTCAGCCCCTCTTCCTCGCTCCGATGGAAGACGTAACGGATATTGGCTTTCGCATGCTCTGCAAGCGATTCGGAGCTGCCATGGTTTATACTGAGTTCGTATCGGCGGAAGCCTTGGTGCGAAGCATCAAGAGCACAGTCAGCAAGCTTACGATAAGCGATGAGGAGCGCCCTGTGGGCATTCAGATTTACGGCAGAACCACCGAGGATATGGTGGAAGCTGCCAAGATTGTGGAACAGGCGAAGCCAGATGTGATTGATATTAACTTCGGCTGTCCGGTGAAGAAGGTTGCAGGAAAGGGTGCAGGAGCCGGAATGCTCCGCAATATTCCGCTGATGCTGGATATTACAAGAGAGGTGGTGAAGGCGGTAAACGTGCCCGTAACCGTGAAGACCCGACTGGGTTGGGATTGCGAGAACCTCACCATCACCGAGCTTGCCGAGCAGTTGCAGGATTGCGGAATCCAGGCGCTCACCATCCACGGCAGAACCCGAAGCCAGATGTACACGGGAGAAGCTGACTGGAGCCTCATAGGTGAGGTGAAGAACAACCCCCGCATCCATATCCCTATCATCGGCAACGGCGATATTACGACCCCAGAGGAAGCCAAGCTTGCTTTTGAAAGATATGGCGTAGATGCGGTAATGATTGGCAGAGCCACATTCGGAAGACCATGGATTTTCAAGGAAATACGCGATTATCTGGATAATACAGGTGCAGCCCCATTAACCGTAGATGAGAAAATCGACCTCCTGGAGGAACAGCTTCATATCAACGTGGAGCGCATCGACGAGTACAGAGGCATTCTCCACACCCGTCGCCACCTAGCCGCCTCCCCTATCTTCAAGGGCATCCCCGATTTTCGCCAGACGAGAATCGCCATGCTGAGAGCCACGACCGTGGAGGAATTGAAAGAAATATTAAAAGAATGCCGGGAAAGAATCAAGGCGATAGAATAAGAAACAAAAAGGGAGAATCCAACAGACACCTGTTAGTTTCTCCCTTTTACTTTTAAAAGATTGACTTTATATAATCCATCAAATTTTCATTCTTATAGCTTGGAGTTTGAAGTGATCTACCACCCTTAAAACCATGCTTAATCAAAACACTTTCATTCAATTGGTCTCCAGAATATTCTGCAACCAACTTTAATCTAAAAGTAATATCCGCAGGAGCTTGCTCGAGCCAATATTCTGAATCCTCACGCTTACAATTATCGGCAACAACTTGAGTTTTAAATCTAACGTTTCTAGTATTTGACATAAACAAATATACTATATCTCCTACTTCAAAATTAGCTGTATTTACCCAACTAATAAATCCACTCTTTATCAAGCTCTTTGCGTGATTACATTTTTTCTCATTTGCAAAAGCAATCCACTCTTTATTCCCCATTGTTTGAAAAATATTTGATAATATCATCTATTGTTGCCTTAAACAACCTACCATAATCAGAACTTACACTATTAGGTGCCCATATCTTAAAACATTTTTGCCCTAATGTGCTACCATAAAAGAAAGTATATGTCAGTCCCATCACTTCGAAATCAAAATGTTCACCAGACTTTGCTGTTTTTAAAGTTTCAGAAAAGTCTTTTAGATTTTTTACAGCAGTTTCCTTATCTCCCAACAACAAATTCACACCATCATGAAATTTTGAATTATTACGTAACGTTAGAGAATACACATCCCCTCTCTCCGTTGTAGACTTCATCAAACTGACGGAACCATTTGTAAACCCCTTTACCCTCTCTATTGAACCAGACTTTTTTAATTGCGCATGACTCATAATTGGGCAAACACTTAAAATTAATGAGAAAAGAAGTATAACTTTAAATCTAAACATAATCAAAAATAATTATCAAATTACTATTGTCTCATCCACAACAAGTCAAAGTACATCAATCTGGTTGTCATTTTGATTTGTTGCCCCTTCTTTCCTCCTGTATACAAGAACTCCTGCTCTTCAGAGGTAAACAGAGGTTGAAAACCGTTTTTTTGATAGAAAGAGATTACTTCGGGAGCATTGATTGCATCTACTATCACAAAGCGACAGCCAGACTTGTTGTCATGAGACATAAACCAACCCTTGATGAAATCAATGACTTCACTACCTATTCCCTTTCCACAAAAATCCTTGTTTACGCCCAAACGACCGATAAGAATACCAGGGTATCTACGCAGAGGCTTTTCATGATGCGTAAGACTTTTCATATAATCCTTACGGCTTCTTGGCAAATCATAAATACGAATGCTATCATTAGAAACCGTAAAGGCACAAACGATTTTGGTGGGGTCATCATTCTTTCGAAAACAATATGATTTCCCCATCAAATAATAAGCATAGCGTGTGGCATCATTCTTGAAAAAATCATCCAGATCTTCATTGCCACACGAGAATGGTTGACAGGTGGATAATAAGTCATCTGTCAATTCACTAAAAAAGCATTGTGAACTCAGAAACATAAATGCCTCCTTTCTTATCTCATACCTGCCTTTTCCAAAATGCTGCGAGCCATTACACAAAAGGGATGTTCTTCGATATTTTTGAATCCCTTAAAGTTACGCTCGGCCTCTTCTGCATGGCGCAAAAACTCTTTTGCTTCTTTACCATGCAATGTTGGTATTGCTTTGATTGCTGTTGCCATAATCTTATCTCCTATCATTATGTCAACTGCCAACCTGTAACAAAGTTAACAGGTTAACAGTTAACAGTTGTTTTTTCTATACTTCTACCTGAAATCGAAGAAACCTAGCTTCCTCAAATTATAGAGAAGGGCTTTACTTCTTCAATATAGAAGCACCTTCGAGCAGGGCGAGCGCCTTGTTCTCGTTCTCCTCCATGATTTCGCGCTCTCCGGGACCCTTGTCGTTGATTCCGCAGAGGTGCAGGATGCCGTGGATGATGACGCGATGAAGCTCATCATCGTAGGTTTTGCCAAACTGCTCGGCATTGGTGCGGACGGTATCGAGCGAAATCACGATGTCGCCATTAATCACATCATCCTCATCATAATCGAAGGTGATGACATCGGTATAGTAATCATGACCCAGATACTCGTTGTTCACTTCGAGAATCTTCTCGTCATCTACAAACATATAGCCTATCTCTCCCACCTTGCGGCCATGAGAGGCAGCCACCTTGCGAATCCAGGCACTGGTGTCGCGCTTCTTGATCTTTGGCATTTTCACGCCATCTACATTGTATGTTATCATACGCTTCTTCCTCCTATTTTTTATTTTATTTTTGGTAAAAATTCATCTACTTCTCTTCCGAAGAACCTCAATTCCCTCACCAGCGTTGAGCTGATGCTGCTGTATCTTGGGTCGGAAAACAGCAGGATGGTTTCTACGCCGCCCAACTGCTTGTTGATGTCAGCCTGCTCTCGCTCGTACTCGAAATCCTTGGCAGAACGGACGCCGCGAACCAGGAACTTGGCTCCCAGGCGATGCGCCAGGTCGATGGTGAGGTCATCGTAGGCAACCACCTCAAGGCGGTAGCCCTTGGATGCATCCTCCGCATCCACCAACTCCGAACATTCCTTCGGAAAAACAGCCTTAATATCCTCCACACGCTTCGAGATTTCCTCCTGCGCATGTTTCAGCTTGCTCATCGCCACTGCAATCACGAGCTTGTCAAACATGGGCAGAGCACGCTCGGCAATGTTCTGATGTCCTATCGTAAATGGGTCGAATGTACCCGTAAATATTCCTATCTTCATTACTTTGAACTTTATTCAAACAGGTCGCCCTGCATAATATTGCTTGTATACGGATTCCTGCCGAGATGATCGTAGGCAAGCTTGGTGGCCATTCTGCCTCGTGGCGTACGCTTGATGAAGCCTTCCATGATGAGAAATGGCTCGTAAACCTCCTCTACGGTGCCGCCATCTTCGCCGATAGCCGTGGCAATGGTGCTTACGCCCACCGGACCTCCACGGAACTTGTCGATGATGGTGGTGAGTATCTTGTTGTCTATCTCGTCCAAGCCATACTGGTCGATGTTGAGCGCCTTGAGAGCCATCTGGGCAATCTCGTAAGTGATGGTTCCGTTACCCTTCACCTGGGCGAAATCCCTGACTCTTCTGAGCAGCGAGTTGGCGATACGAGGGGTTCCACGCGAGCGGCGGGAGATTTCTACAGCCGCCTCATCTTCTATCGGCACCTGCAGGAGCATGGCACTTCGCTTGATAATCTTCTGAAGCGTCTCCGGGTCGTAGTATTCCAGATGCAGATTGATTCCGAAACGGGCACGGAGAGGAGCCGTGAGAAGTCCGCTGCGGGTGGTGGCTCCCACGAGGGTAAACGGATTCAAATCTATCTGGATGCTTCGTGCAGAAGGACCCTTGTCTATCATGATGTCGATGCGGTAATCCTCCATCGCCGAATAGAGATACTCCTCTACCACTGGCGAAAGGCGGTGGATTTCATCGATGAAGAGCACATCGTTAGGCTCCAGGGAGGTAAGGATACCTGCCAGGTCGCCCGGCTTATCGAGCACAGGGCCTGATGTAATCTTGAAGCCCACGCCCAGTTCGTTGGCGATGATGTTACTCAATGTGGTCTTACCCAGTCCCGGAGGACCGTGCAAGAGGGTATGGTCGAGCGGTTCGCCACGATACTTGGCAGCCTCAACAAAGACTTCGAGATTATCCACCACGCCATTCTGTCCGCTGAAGTCGGAGAACTTCAGTGGGCGCAGTGCTTTCTCGAATTCCTTTTCGGCAGGCGAAACCGTCTGTTGTCTTATATCAAAATCTTCGTTCATTCTATGACTATTATCGATAATATGGGTGCAAAGTTACACATTTGTTGCGGAATTAAAGAAGAAAAGCCGAATTATTTTGCCTCAGATTTTGCACAATCCAAGAAGATTCGTGCAGATTCGTAAGCTCGAACCTACAAAAATGTTATAATTTGATATTTTATTATTAAATAATTTGCTTATTCGGTAGAAAAGATGTACTTTTGCACCCAATATTGAAAGCGAGGAAAGAAGGAGGAGAGAAGAGAAAGAAAGAAGAGAGATTGTCAAAGACAATCATCCAAGAGATTGCAAATAAGAGAGAAATATCAGGATTTTAAAAAGAAATAGAATTATGCTAAAGTTTTTTCAGGGGCTCAGCAAGTTGCTGGCCAATTACACCTCTATTTTCGTAATAGGTGTAGCAGTATTCACATTCTTCTTCCCACATACCTTCGACTGGGTGCGCGGAACTACTCAAACCGTCATTCTCGGCATCATCATGCTCACCATGGGCTTGACCCTGACCACCAACGACTTCAAGATTCTGGCTCAGCGCCCGCTGGATGTCTTCATCGGCGCCTGCGCCCAGTTTATCATCATGCCGGGTGTGGCTTACACCCTGGTGCATGTGTGGCATCTTGATCCAGCCCTGGCGCTCGGAATCCTGCTGGTGGGATGCTGTCCGGGCGGAGTATCAAGCAACATCATGAGTTATCTCTGCCATGGCGATGTGGCTTTTTCTGTGGGAATGACCTGCGCCTCTACGATTCTTGCGCCAGTGATGACTCCGCTGCTGATGAAGATTACGGCAGGCGAGATTATCCATGTAGATGCTGTGGGAATGTTCATCAACATTCTGATAGTTACGATTATCCCTGTGGCCATCGGCTGCGCTTTGAATTATATCTATGGCAAGAAGGATTGCTTCCCTACCATTCAGAGTCTGATGCCGGGCATCAGCGTAACCTGTCTGGCGATTATCGTGGGAGGTGTAATTTCTACGGTTCACGATGACTTGGTGGCTCGTGGCTTATCGCTTTTCCTCTGGACTTTTGCCGTGGTTTTCTGCCACAACACCCTGGGTTACTGTCTCGGTTGGCTTGCCGGGAAGCTGGCGGGCTTCAATACCGCCAAGAAGCGTACCATCAGCATTGAGGTGGGAATGCAGAATGCCGGTCTTGCCACGGTGCTTGCGGGCAACTTCTTCGCCGCCCAGCCCCTCGCCGTATTGCCTTGCGCCATCAGTTGTGCCTGGCACAGTATTTCGGGCACCATCCTTGCAGGAATCTATCTGAAATGGGATCACATGCATGAGAAGAAGTAAATGAATTCAGAAAGGATTCATGAATTCTTACAGAAGCAAATATTGAGCAGCACGCCCTGAAAGGGCAGAAGCTCCTAGCCCAGGGCACCGCCCTGGGTAAACATACAACCAACAAAACGCCCTGTAAGGGCAAAAGCTTCGTATCAGAAAGCTTTTGCCCTTACAGGGCGACTTTGTTATATCCCCATTATACCCAGGGCGGTGCCCTGGGCTAGGAGCTTCTGCCCTTTCAGGGCGTATTGCTTAAAGCTTACCGCTAGGCGGGTTACGGGTTAACAGCCGTTTTTCTATAGTTACACGAGCAAAGCACTTGAATTCTTCACTCTTCGTTCTTCACTCTTCACTTAACCTTCCCTACTTCCCCGTAGTCAGCAGCTGCACGGCCCGCTGAACAATCTCGTTCGTCTCGTTCCAAACCTGGAAGTACTGACTCATATCCCAGATATCTCTTGCTACAAGGGCCTTCAGCTGCAGGGCGAGGTATTTCTTCGTCTGAACCAATTCTGCCTCATCCTTAGGCTCTATCTTCTCTTTCTTGCCCTCAGCGATAATCGCATCGATGAGCGAAGACGGAACCTCATAGCTTGCCAGGAACTTGTTGAAATCCTTATACTGGCTCTTCAATTCCTTGCGATGCTCATCGATGAACTTCAGACTCTGGTTGATGACGATACTCTTGGCTGCCAGCTGACGATGCATCTTGGTGTACTTGGTAGTATCCAGCGGAACGAAATAATCCGGCATGATGCCACCGCCACCATAAACCACACGATGCTTGCGCAAGGTATAATACTTCAAGCTGTCGGAAAGGTGGATGCTGTCCTGGTTGGTGAACTCGCCATGCTTGTAGCGATTGTCGAGATCCATCGCATAATCCAGTCTGTCTCCCTTCTTATACGGCTTCTGGATGCATCTGCCGCTAGGCGTATAATAATGTGCGATGGTGAGGCGAATCTCGCTGCCATCATCGAAGGTGAGCGGACGTTGCACCAATCCCTTGCCGAAGGTTCTGCGACCTACCACTACTCCACGGTCCTGATCCTGGATGGCTCCGGAAACAATCTCTGCGGCAGAAGCTGTAAACTCATTGGTAAGCACTACCACCTTGCCCTTGCGCCATCTTCCGTTAGCCTGCGCCTTATACTCCTGACGGGGAGCTGCACGACCACTGGTATAAACGATGAGATCGCCCTTCTGCAGGAACTCGTTGGCTATCTGAGCCGCTGCCTGAAGGTAGCCGCCGCCATTATCCTCAAGGTCGAAGATCAGGTCTTTCATTCCCACTTTCTTGAGCGAATCCATCGCCGTAGTCACCTCCTTGTAGCTGGTCAGCCCGAAGCTTCCCAATCGGATGTATCCGATTCCCGGACGAATCATATAAGCCGCATCCATCGTGGTTACAGGAATCTTATCGCGCTTCACCTTGAAAGTAAGCTTGTCCTTGATGCCCCGGCGCACGATGGTAAGGTTTACCACCGTTCCCTTAGGACCGCGAAGGCGCTTCATGATTTCCTCCTTGCTCATCTTCACACCCGAAATAGCCGTATCATTCACCGCAACGATGCGGTCGCCAGCTATGATTCCCACCTTCTCGGAAGGACCATTCACTACGGGCTGGATGACGAGCAAGGTATCATCTACCATATTAAACTGCACGCCTATGCCATCGAAACTGCCATTCAGCGGTTCATTCATCGCCTTGGTTTCCTTGGCTGTGGCATAAGAAGAATGAGGGTCGAGCTTCTCGAGCATACCACGGATGGCGTCCTCTACGAGCTTGTTCTCATCCACACTATCCACATAGAGATTGGTAATGGCGATTTCCGCCCTTCCCAACTTCTCTATCGGGCTGTTCTTGCCCATCTTGATGCGCAACTGGGCATTGACAGAAGTTACTGCCAAGAATGCCAGGAACGCAAATAAAATTATCTTCTTCATTTTCTAAAACTTCGTTCTTCACTCTTCACTTAATCCAGCGGTGCTGAGTCTTCCTCCGGAATATCCTCCTCTATCACCAGGTTATCGATGATGAAGTTCTGACGTTCCATCGTATTCTTACCCATATAATACTCCAGGAGTTTCTGCACCTGGTCGGTCTTATGGAGCGTAACCTGCTCCAATCGCATATCCGGACCGATGAAATGGGCAAACTCCTCCGGCGAAATCTCTCCTAATCCCTTGAATCGGGTGATTTCCGGGTCAGGACCAAGGTTTCTGATGGCTTGCTGTCGCTCCTCATCGCTGTAACAGTAATGCGTGATGAAATCGCCCTTCTTCTCCTTAGGTCCCAGCTTGGCATCGGCATCAGCCACCGCCTGCTTGTTCTTGATCTTGGTTCGCTTGTTGCGCACTCGGAACAATGGAGTCTGAAGCACATACACGTGGCCCTTCTTGATGAGGTCAGGGAAGAACTGCAGGAAGAAGGTAATGATGAGCAATCGGATGTGCATTCCATCCACATCGGCATCGGTAGCCACAATCACCTTATTATATCGCAATCCATCCAAACCATCCTCTATATCCAGGGCTGCCTGGAGCAGATTGAACTCCTCGTTCTCGTAAACCACCTTCTTGGTCAGACCATAGCAGTTTAACGGCTTGCCTCGCAGCGAGAATACCGCCTGTGTATTCACATCGCGGCTCTTGGTAATGCTTCCGCTGGCAGAATCACCCTCGGTGATGAAGATGGAACTTGCCTCCTTCAGCTCGTTCTTGGCATCGCTGAAGTGGATGCGGCAATCGCGCAGCTTACGGTTGTGAAGGTTCGCCTTCTTGGCACGCTCACGCGCCAGTTTGGTAACGCCAGCCATCGCCTTGCGCTCACGCTCGCTCTCCTTGATCTTGTTCTCCAGAATCTCAGCCACATCCTTGTGGATATGGAGATAGTTATCTACTTCCTTCTTCAGGAAATCGCCCACATACTTATTGATGGTTTCGCCTCCGTTCGGAGACATTGTGGTACTTCCGAGCTTGATCTTCGTCTGACTCTCGAACACCGGCTCCTCTACGTTCAGTGCAATGGCAGCCACCAGTCCGTTTCGGATATCAGCATACTCATACTTGCCGTAGAACTCCTTGATGGTTCTGGCGATGTGCTCCTTGAAGGCACTCTGATGAGTACCGCCCTGGGTGGTGTGCTGACCGTTTACGAAGGAATAGTATTCCTCGCCATACTGATTGGTATGGGTAAAGGCAATCTCGATGTCTTCGCCTTTCATGTGAACAATCTCGTAAAGACCTTCATTGGTCATGTTATCGGTCAGGAGATCCTTCAAACCATGACGGCTGAGGATGCGGCGACCATTGTGCATGATGGTAAGACCGGTGTTCAGATAAGTATAGTTACGGAGCATGGTTTCCACGAAATCATCGTGGAAAGAATAGTTCTTGAACAGGGTATTATCCGGTTCGAAGAAGATGAAGGTACCGTTCTCGTCCTCCGTATCTTCGGTAACATCGCTCTGCAGAATACCTTTCTCAAACTTCAGATGGCGCACCTTGCCGTCGCGGAACGACTTTACCTCGAAATGGGAGCTGAGGGCGTTCACCGCCTTCACACCCACTCCGTTCAAGCCGACACTCTTCTTGAACGCCTTACTGTCGTACTTACCACCGGTATTCAGCACGCTCACAGCCTCGACAAGTTTACCTTGAGGAATACCACGACCATAGTCGCGCACGCTGACCCGCAGATGATCTTCGATATCAATCTCCAATCTGGCGCCAGCCCCCATCTTGAACTCATCGATAGAGTTATCTACCACCTCTTTCAAGAGTACGTAGATTCCATCCTCCGGCAGGTTACCATCACCCAGACGACCAATGTACATACCCGGACGAGTACGTACATGCTCCATATCACTCAAGTGTCGGATGTTGTCATCGGTATATTCTACCGGCTGCTGCTCCTGTGGGGCTTTCAATTCATTATTATCTTCTGACATAAAATCCTCCTATGTTTTAGGGGAGATCCCTTAATTCCTTATTTAATAATCTTCTTGTAGCACTTTCTGCGCTTGTGCATTACTGGGGTCAAAGCTCCCCACTGTCCCTGCACGCCCGCATTCGTCTCCAGCTCTACCTGGGTTTCTCCCCATTCAATGCCATACTTCTGATACCATGGAATCAAATCGGCAAAAAGAAGCGCATTGGCACCCTTGGCACGATATTCCGGAAGAATACCGATGAGAAGGAGGTCAACGATGTTGGTCTTGTGCATCTTGATGGCTCTCAACACGTGGAACCATCCGAACGGCAGCAATCTGCCACGGCGGCACTTTCTCAGGGCATGAGCCAACGACGGCATGGTGATTCCTACACCGATGAGCTTATGCTCGCCCCCCGTCCAATCCTCGATACAGGTGATGAGGTTGAAGTCGAGGAACCCGAGATACGACTTGATAAGCTGGTCTATCTGCTTCTGTGAGAGTTCGGAATATCCATAGAGATCCTTGTAGGTATCATTGATGAGATCGAAGATCTTCTGTCCCATTCCACCTTGGAAAACATCCTTCTTGGTAAGCTTGCGCACATGCAGATTATAGCGCTTCTCAATCATCATCGCTATCTTGGCGTACTTCTCCGGTATGGTATCAGGTACCATGATCTTGAACTCCACATACTTGTTATCTACCTCAAAACCCTCCAGGGCCTCGATGTGCTCCGGATAATAAGGGTAATTGTAGATGGTAGGCATAGTTCCGAGCTGATCGAATCCCCATACGAGCATTCCCTCAGGGTCCATATCGGTAAATCCAAGCGGACCTACCACATCCTCCATACCTTTCTCTTTACCATACTTTTCCACAGCATCCAAGAGAGCCTTCGAAACCTCACGGTCGTCGATGAAGTCTATCCATCCGAAGCGAACGGATTTCTTTCCCCACTTATTGTTTGCCTTATGGTTGATGATAGCGGCAACGCGACCTGCCAGCTTTCCATCCTTATAGGCTAGATAATACTCTGCCTCGCAGAAGTCGAACGCAGCGTTCTTATCCTGTCTCAGGGTATTCATTTCGTCGCTGAAAAGATTAGGCACATCGTATTCGTTGCCTTCGTAGAGGTCGTAGTGGAAGTCGATGAACGTCTTCATGTCCTTCTTGCTTTCGACCTTTTTAATTTCAATTAATGACATGATTTCAAACTAGTTTGCAAATTATAGGATGCAAAAATAGCAATATTTCGCCAAACGACCAAATATTGCTATCTTATTTTCATTTTTTTAGTTTTTTGATTCTGGGTGCAAAATTACTGCTTTTTTTCAATAAAAGCTAGGTTTGCATCGTCTTCTACAAGTTCTACAAGAAGCAGCTTCATCATATCGTTAATGTTTATCTATGTCTTGTTTGCAAAGATACATCTTTTTCTGAAAATATAGCAATAATCTTTTCTTATTAACAATATGATAACAATATTTAATTACTGCTAGTTACAGTTTTCTTGTTCAGATTGGAAGGGTCATAAAATTGAAGCTTCTTCATCTCGACTTGTACTGTTGGTGGTAGAGACGGGGAACTGAATTGTCTATCAAGACGATGCGCTGCTTGGGACTCTTGACTAATTCTAAGACAAAGGAAATTGCTCCATAACCCGAAAATTTTCCTCCAAAAGGAGTGAGTTTCTCAGATTTAAATTGTATCTTTGCCATGTCATATCAGAGTTTTGCTTGTTTTCTTTTCGCAACACTAAGATAAGTGAAAATTCTGACATAGCAAAATCCGGAGTAACTCTTTGTTGCTCAGGCGCTTAAAATGTTTAACTAATAATAGTGGTGCGGAATTAATGGAATAACCAGAAATGAGATCGAAAAGACATCTACTGACAGCAGCCCTGGCACTCTTTTGCCTATCGGCAGCTAACGCCCAACTGCTAAGAACAACAGTGGAGCAAGGAGAAATTGAAGGAGTGGAACATGAAGGATTCGCCCTATACAAGGGAATCCCATACGCAGAAGCACCAGTGGGCAACCTCAGATGGAAAGCCCCAGTGAGCAAGAAGCCTTGGAAGGGAGTATTCAAAGCAGACAAATGGGGAGACCGTCCACCACAGCCCATCGACCCTAACCAGAATGGTGGTGAGCTGGGCATGAGCGAGGACTGCCTTTACCTCAGTGTGGAAACACCTGCCAAGAACAAGGATGACAAACTCCCGGTATTTGTCATGATTCATGGAGGAGCCTTCCTCACAGGCTCTTATAGTGGAACCCAGGAAAGCTTTGTCAAGGAAGGCATCATCTATTGTAGCATAGAATACCGCTTGGGAGCCTTGGGATTCATGGCACATCCTGAACTTAGCAAGGAATCTGGCAAGAACATATCAGGCAACTATGGCATACTTGACCAGGTGATGGCTTTGAAATGGATTCACGACAATATCGCTGCCTTCGGTGGAGACCCTGACAAGATTACCATTGCAGGCGAATCAGCAGGTGGTATCTCGGTAAGTATGTTATGCGCCTCTCCACTTGCAAAGGGACTATTCCGTGGTGCCATCAGCGAAAGCGGCGGTTCTTTCTGGCCAGTGGGTGAAGCAAGAAACGGCAACACCGCCATGCTCACAACTAAAGCAGCAGAGGCAAGCGGACTGGCACTTCAAAAGAAACTTAAAGTAAAGAACATTAAGCAACTCAGAAAAGTTCCTTTCATGGACATCGTGAAGAATACCGCCATGGAATCCTTCTGGCCGAACGTTGACGGCTACTCCATCACCGATGACCAGTATAAGCTCTATGAAAAGGGAAACTACAATGATGTAAATGTCATCATAGGAACCAACAGCGACGAAGGAAGTATGTTTAGCCGCCCTGTCAGTGTAAGTGACTATGAGAAAAGAATCCATGAGATATATGGAAGTTGGGCAGACCAGGTTCTCAGTCTCTATCCTGCCAAGACAGAGGAAGAAACCTACTTCGCCCAATCCGACATTTTCCGTGATGGCTCCTTTGCATGGGGAACGTATGCCTGGGCTAACCTGCAGAGCAAGACCGGCAAGGGCAAGGTGTATATGTATTACTTTGACCAAGACTCAGAGAACACCATCGTGAAAAGCCGCAAGGGAGGAGCCAGCCATGTAGCAGAGATGCCATTCATCTATGGCTATAAGTTTGGCTCTGGAAAGATGACCGAGACGGAGCAGCACATGGAACAAATCATGTCACGCTATTGGATTAACTTTACCAAGACAGGCAATCCAAACGGGAATAGCCTTCCTTTCTGGACTACCTACCAGGAAGGTAAACCAACGGTGATGATTATGAAGGAAGGACTGCATTTGGGTCCTGTTCAAAATCAAAAGCAAATGGACTTCTTCGAGAAGTTCTTCAAGGAAAAAAGAAAATAATAAGGTTATTAACACGAAGTGCTGGATAGCAACACTTCACAACTAAATATTTTCGTATGAAATTGATTGAATTTAGCAAAACAGAATGCGGCGTTGATTTTCTGATGAAAGTTGGTCCCAAAAAAGATTTGAAAGGCAACATTTCCGATTTCTCTCCTTTTAAGTCCGACTTTTTTGAGATATTCTTTTTCCTGAAAGGTAACGGGAGGATTCTTCTTGGTGACAGGACAATACCTATACATGACAATATGATTCTTTTCATCTCTCCTTTTCAGCGGCAAAAATGGGAGGTGGATGAAGATGCCCTTGATTTCAAGTTCGTTATTTTCCAAGAGGAGTTTATCAGTAACTTGATTTCCGACAAATATTTCGTTTACCGCCTGTTGTACTGTTATCAGACAGTCTGTCCGCCGTTGTTGGAGATAGATGCCGACGAAATGAGCTGGTACGCTGATTATATTGAAGAAATGGCGTATGAACAGGTACATCCAGTGGCAGACAGCTATCACATGCTGCTGTCCTCCCTGTACAGCCTGCTGATAAAACTCAACCGGGTATACGCCAAGGAATACACTCTACCTTTCGGTGCCCCGAAAAACAATTATGCCTATAAGTTCAGACAGCTTCTGGAAAAGCATATTGCCGATAATCTTACCGTTAACGATTACGCCGAAATGACGGGAGTGAGCAGGATTTGCCTGAATAAAAACGTCAAGGAACAATTCGGAACAACGGTGTCGGATATGATCAGGAGTCGTATGGTGGAAGAAATCAAAAGCCGTTTGTTGTTTTCCGGTTTGTCGGTTAAGGAAGTGGCTTTCTCGCTTCATTTCTCGGAGCCGAACCACATGATGCGTTTCTTCAAGTCGCAGACAGGACAAACTGTATGTGAATTCGTAAGCGGTTATCAAAATGGTAGTATTCCGTAAATCTATGGTAGTGCCTTTCTGTCTCAAATGTATTAATTTTGCAGCGAAATTTAAAGTTTAATTTAAAATTATAATTAGAGACAATGAAACGAATAGTAACAACATTCCTGTTTATCAGTCTGTTTCTGTGCGTCTATGCGCGCGGAAATGCTGCAGAATCACAAATTCAGTTAGTTAGAAATGCAACCCTGCTTATTGACTATGCCGGGCATCATATTCTGCTCGATCCGATGCTTTCACCTAAGGGCGCAATAGGAAGCGTGAGAGGCAAAGTAAAAACACCGATGGTGGAATTGCCAATGAAAGTAGATGAAATTACCAAGGGGATTGATTTCGTGTTGGTTACCCACGCTCACGTTGACCATTTCGACCCAACGGCAGCGGCTGTATTGGATAAGTCGCTGAAATTGTTCGGACAACAAGCCGATGAACAATACTTTCTTAACTGCAACTTTTGGAATGCCGAAGCCATTGCCGACAGTGTAGTTTATGACGGTATCACGATCATTCGCACGGATGCGCAACACGGCACAGGCCGCATGTTAAAAAACATGGGAGACGCTTCGGGGTTTGTCCTGAAGGCATCCGGACATCCTACCCTTTATATAATAGGTGATGGAGTTTGGACACAAGGTATCGCCGACAATATCGGAAGATATAATCCAGACTATATCGTGGTTAATTCCGGCGGAGCCGTCATGCCAGGCGGTTACGACGCAACGCCTATCATCATGGACGAACGGCAGGTCATGGCATTGATACAAGAAAGCGGCAACGCGAAAATCATTGCCGTACACATGGATGCAGTGGATCATTGCCTTACCACCAGAGCTGTTTTACGGAAAGAGGCGAAGAAAATGAAAATAGGTAATGATAAATTGCTCATTCCTGAAGACGGAGAGATTATTTCCTTGAGTAAATAACATTTGATTTGGATAGTGGAATAAGCGACCGTGCGATACTCATGGTCGCTTATTTCATTTAATGAAAGGCATAAAGAATGAAAAGATTTCTATTTTTTGACATAGACGGTACGCTCGTAAGTTTCAAGAGCCACAAGATACCGGAGTCGGCCATATATGGATTGACGCTTGCGAAAGAAAAGGGGGCCGGCATATACATCGCAACAGGACGCCCATACGGGCTTATAAACAATATTGAAGAAATTAAACACTTGGTCGATGGCTATATCACGGCTAACGGCGCATATTGTTTTTCCGGCAAACAAGAGATTTCCTGTTGTCCGATTCCGATGGATCAGGTTACCTCTGTGATAGAACTGTCGGACAAGATGGGGTTTGCCTGCATGATTGTCGGGGAGCAGGACATTATGATGTACAACAACAATCCGGCAGCAGACCATATCTTCAAGGATATGCTGAATGTTCAGAACCTCAGGGAAAGCACATCACAGCAAACGATTCTCGGACAACGCATATTGCAACTTACACCAGTGGTAACGCCAATGGAAGAACAGGCTATTTTGCCTTTATTAAATAATGTAGTATCAAGCCGATGGTGTCCTGAGTTTATTGATATTACAGCAAAAGGAGTAGATAAGGCAAAGGGCATGAAAGATATGATTACATGGTACGGCTTTCCCCTTTCCCAGACGGTTGCTTTCGGAGATGGAGGCAATGATCTTCCTATGATAAGGGAAGCCGGAATCGGCGTGGTAATGGGGAACGCATCTCAAACTGTAAAAGATGCGGCAGACCATGTTACAAATTCTGTCGATGATGACGGAATATATCAAGCATTGAAATATCTAAAAGTGATTTAGACTTAGAATGATGAAAGGGATTGGGGGCACCTGCGCATAAACCTGTGTTTATGCAGGTAGACCATATTTCGCAAACATTTCACGTCAGTTCCTGCATTGGTATCAATGCAACACCTAAATTAACCTCATTTTCTTATTCTTTAATTTCCTGAAATCCACAATAAGGATGTTTTGCTTCAACAGCTGTCAATGACTTGTCAATTGAAACAAGCTTTTTCCATTATCACCAGAACATGGCTTTCGTCGCTCAGTGTGGTGGCAAAAATATAAGTTTCGCCACCATCCTTCAGCTTCAGGCGCTTGCGCAATTCTGCTACGGAAAGGGGGAAGTTGCGGGTGGCGATGTTCGCCTTGGTGATGCCTGAGAGATGACGCTTCAACTCCTTCTTATTGAAAGAAGAGATGGCGATGATGCGGAAACTCCTACCTGGGAAAGCGGCGATAAGATCACGACTCACGAAAAGATGGCTGTTCTTGGAAAGCATTCTTGCATCATAGCGCCCGGAAAGAACACCGAAACAGCCGGCTTTCATCAACGACGCATTCGGCTCGTAAAGATACAGCATCTCTTCAAGGGTGGATGGGGCTATCTTCACCGAAGAAGACTCCATATCCAACTCGTCGCAGACGAAGGATTGTGCATCATTGACACAATAAATGCGGAGACTCCCGGCAAGCTTTACTTCTCTATCTGCCGATGAAGCCTCCATTTCGCCCATATTTCGCGCTGAGAGCACTAAAAGGAGTTCCTTGCACTCATTGTTCACGGAGATGATATGAACCTCTTTTACGCAGTTTAATTCGCTTACCGCACGATGCCAGTCAAGCATCGGAGAGAGTTTAATGATGACGTAATCTGCCTTAGAAAGCATTTCTTTCTGCAAAACGGTGACATCGGGCGTACAATCTTTCAAGGATACTACCTTGTTGCCAGCATCGTCTCTACGGGCAGGATCGATGAAGATTAGCTTAAGACCAAGGTTGGTCTTAAGTAATGACTGAGACTGATCTTCAGTTATGCCTAAAGATTCTGATGCTGCATCATCCTTCTTTGAAGCAAAAGAATGCAGCACCTCTATTCCGTCTCCATTCTTCACGATGGCATTCTTCAAGCCTAACCGCCCGAAGTTTTCCTTCGCTGCATCACAGAGATGAGCCTGACGCTCCACATACATCGACTTCACGCCCAATCGGGAAGCGATGTAAGAAAAGTCTACTCCGAAACCGCCGGTCAGATCAACAAACCCGATTTCTTCAGAAAAATCTCCTTCATGAGGTTCTTCTTTTATTTCATTAACATTCTCTTCCAATTCTGTTAATATCCGTTGCTTTTTGCAAGTGGCTTCATTTTTGGCGAATTCTGAATCAACCGCCCCTTTGCCTGCAAATTCGCAAATTTCAGAAAAATGAAGATTTGAGGCGTTTTCGCTCTCCTTCTCCTTTTCTTCTCCGTTTTCGGATGATGAAGGAAGCAAACCGAGCAGTCGGGCAGCGAGTTCAGCCTTATAAAGTGCCGTTTGTTCTGACGAACATTGCTCCATCGAAATATGAGGGGGATAAATGATGCCTTCGATGCTTGCCCAACGGGGCAGTTTCACACGAGCCATCTTTCGCCCGCGAATCTGGTCGAGAGCGAAAGGCATATCTACCTCGGGATACTTGCTGCCGAGGAAAGCCAACTGGCGAACATCATCGTCCTGATGCTGGCGGATAAAATCAAGCGTTGCTTGGTTCATTATTTCTGTTGAGTGATTCGTCATTACATTACTTATTCTTAATAACCGCAAATTTACGATATTCTGATGAGATTACAAAATATTTCTCAGAATATCTGATAATTTATGTCGGGATGCACCGAAAACAGGATGCTCTCGGCTATAATCTACCCTTTACAAGGCAATATGATGACCAAAACAGGCATAAATAAATACATAACTATCGGAGATAGAACAACTGACTAGGAAAAACAGAAGGCTGGCAGAAGAAAAACAGCATACTGGCAAAAGGCAAACAGCCGACTAGCGCAACAGAGGCTAGTCGGCTGTTCCTGTATAACAGTTTGCCAAACATCCTTTCTCTTATTTCAAGAGAAGCACGATTGGCAGGAATATCGCAATCAGCTCTTCACTCTTCACCCTTCCAACATAAATAACTGAAACACAATACATTACATAGGTGAAGAGATTTTCGGCACTCTTCACCACTCTTCACCTTTTACGATTTTGGGAAAGGTATAAACGCAGAGCCGCTTAGCTGCCAACAGCCTAAAAAGGTGAAGGGCGGGTGAAGAGTAAAAAACCACACTTCACCCGCCCAACTTCCTATCCTTCAACCACTTACACCCAAAAGGTGAAGAGTGAAGAGTTGTTGGGAAAATTCTCTCGCATCCGTAAAGATGCAGAGAGAAAATTCCGGTGTCTCAAAAGAAACGATGGATTAGTCAGCCAACTTAGCCTTCAAGAACTCACGGTTCAAGCGAGCGATGTTAGCGATAGACTCGTTCTTAGGACAAACAGCCTCGCAAGCACGAGTGTTTGTACAGTTACCGAATCCGAGTTCGTCCATACGTGCAATCATCTTCTTAGCACGGGCAGCAGCCTCTACACGACCCTGTGGGAGAAGTGCCAACTGGCTAACCTTTGAGCTGACGAAGAGCATTGCAGAACCATTCTTACATGCAGCAACACAAGCACCGCAACCGATACATGTAGCGCAATCCATTGCCTCGTCTGCATTCTCCTTAGGAATCAGGATAGCGTTGGCATCCTGAGCCTGACCAGTACGAATGCTGGTGTAACCACCTGCCTGGATAATCTTGTCAAATGCTGAACGGTCTACCATACAGTCCTTGATGATAGGGAAACCAGCAGAACGCCAAGGCTCAACGGTGATTACGTCACCATCGTTGAAACGACGCATGTAGAGCTGACATGTTGTAGCACCACGCTCTGTCTTACCATGAGGTGTACCATTAATATAGAGAGAGCACATACCGCAGATACCCTCGCGGCAGTCGTGGTCGAAGACGAAAGGCTCCTGACCTGACTCGATGAGCTCCTCGTTCAAGATGTCGAGCATCTCAAGGAATGAGGTATCATCTGGGATGTTCTTCATCTCATGTGTATCGAAGTGACCCTGTGCTGTAGGACCGTCCTGCTTCCAATACTTAACTGTGAAACTTATATTTCTTGCCATTGTCTTGTTCGCTTTTTAATTCTTGTAATTTCTTGTCTGTACCTTAATTGCCTCATACTCGAGAGGTTCCTTGTTGAGCACTGGAGCAGTTGTATCGTTGCCCTGATACTCCCAGCAACCTACGTAGAAGAAGTTCTCATCATCACGCTTAGCCTCGCCTTCCTCTGTCTGGTACTCCTCACGGAAGTGACCACCACAGCTCTCGTTGCGGTGCAATGCATCGTAAGCGATCAACTCGCCCATCAAGATGAAGTCACGCAAGTGGATAGCCTTATCCAACTCTACGTTCAAGCCTTCCTTCTTGCCAGGGATGAAGAGGTTCTTGTTGAATTCCTCGCGGAGAGCCTTCATCTTCTTCAAGCCTTCCTCAAGACCTTCCTTGGTACGACCCATACCTACGTGCTCCCAAAGGATGTGACCCAACTCCTTGTGGATAGAATCTACAGAGCGCTTGCCGTGGATACCCATCAGGCGGTCGATTTCCTTCTGAACACCTGCCTCTGCCTCTGCGAACTCTGGGAGATCGGTAGAGAGCTTTGGCCACAATGCCTGATCAGCCAAGTAGTTCTGGATAGTGTATGGCAATACGAAGTAACCGTCAGCCAAACCCTGCATCAAAGCAGATGCACCCAAACGGTTAGCACCGTGGTCAGAGAAGTTACACTCACCAATAGCGAAGAGACCAGGGATAGTGGTCATCAACTCGTAGTCAACCCAGATACCACCCATTGTATAGTGGATAGCAGGGAAGATCATCATTGGGTTATAGTACTTCACGCCGTTGATCTCGTTAGCCAACTCACCTGGGTTAACGTCGGTAATCTCCTCATACATATCGAAGAGGTTGCCATAACGCTGCAGGATAACGTCGATACCGAGACGGTTGATAGACTCAGAGAAGTCGAGGAATACGGCAAGACCAGTGTTGTTGACACCGAAGCCCTTGTCGCAACGCTCCTTAGCTGCACGAGAAGCCACGTCACGAGGAACCAGGTTACCGAATGCTGGGTAACGGCGCTCCAAGTAGTAGTCGCGGTCTTCCTCAGGAATATCAGAACCCTTCTTTGTACCAGCCTGCAATGCCTTAGCATCCTCAATCTTCTTAGGAACCCAGATACGACCATCGTTACGGAGTGACTCTGACATCAAAGTCAACTTACTCTGGTTTGTACCGTGAACTGGGATACATGTAGGGTGAATCTGAACGTAAGATGGGTTAGCGAAGTCAGCACCCTTGCGGTAGCACTGGATAGCTGCTGTACAGTTACAACCCATAGCGTTTGTAGAGAGGAAGTAAGCGTTACCATAACCACCGGTAGCGATAACTACGGCGTTGGCAGAGAAACGCTCCAACTTACCTGTAATCAAATTCTTAGCGATGATACCACGAGCGTGACCGTCAACGATCACAACATCCTCCATCTCGTAACGGGTGAAGAGCTTTACCTTACCTGCCTCAACCATGCGGCTCAAAGAAGAGTAAGCACCGAGGAGGAGCTGCTGACCTGTCTGACCCTTAGCATAGAATGTACGAGATACCTGAGCACCACCGAAAGAACGGTTAGCCAACATACCACCGTACTCACGAGCGAAAGGAACGCCCTGAGCTACGCACTGGTCGATGATGTCGTTGCTCACCTCAGCCAAACGGTAAACGTTAGCCTCACGAGCACGGTAGTCACCACCCTTTACAGTATCGTAGAACAGACGATAAACAGAGTCACCATCATTCTGATAATTCTTAGCTGCATTGATACCACCCTGTGCTGCGATAGAGTGAGCACGACGTGGAGAGTCCTGGATGCAGAAGTTCAAGATATTGAAGCCCATCTCGCCGAGAGAAGCAGCAGCAGAAGCACCTGCCAAACCTGTACCTACAACGATAACGTCGAGCTTTAACTTATTCTTTGGGTTAACCAAACGCTGGTGAGCCTTATAGTTGGTCCACTTCTCAGCAACTGGTCCTTCAGGTATTCTAGAATTTAATGTTTTTGCCATAATCTTTTTTAATACTTAAATGATTACACGAATTATGCGCAGCACAAAGATGGAGCGCAACCGAAAGCGAATGCCAATACAACTACGATGAAGAGGAGAAGCAGGATGGTAGAGTAAATCATACCAATCATCTTCCAACGGCAGAACCAAGTCTTACCGCTCCAACCGAGAGTCTGAATAGCACTCCAGAAACCGTGAGTGAGGTGGAACCAAAGAGCTACCAACCAGATAAGGTAGAGAACTACGAACACTGGGTTAGCGAAGGTGTCCTGAATGAATGCGAAGCCATCTGATGGGCAGTGGCCGAAGCTTGTACCCAAGAGTTCAGCAAACATCATGTTGTACCAGAAATTGAAGAGGTGTAGCAACAAACCGAGAACGATGATGATACCGAGCACCAACATGTTCTGGCTAGCCCACTCTACTTTCTCTGGCTTTGCTGTTACCTCGTAACGCTGGTTACCGCGAGCACGACGGTTCTGTGCTGTCAGGATGAAAGCGTAAACGATGTGACAAACTGCCAAAGCTGCCAAACCCAAAGTTGCAACTACGGCGTACCAGTTAGCACCCAACAATTCGCAAATCATGTTGTAAGCATCTCCTGAGAAGAGAGCAACAACATTCATGCAACCGTGGAATGTCAAGAATAGAATAAGAGCGATACCAGTTACTGACATCACTACCTTTCTACCAATAGATGAATTGATTAACCACATAAATGATTGAATTTTAATTATTTAACTGTTTGAAACTAATTTATTATTTCCTTCATCTCGTACTTGCAATACCACTTTCAAGGCATTCTGCAATCCTCATTTATAGGTATATTTTCGCAAGTCTGCTGCAAAATTACTATATTTTAATGATTTATCAAAGTATTTTTGCTAAAATTTCAATTAAATTTCTTACTTTTGCCGAAAATTAGATAAAATATAGATTAGAGACAGATTATGAACTTCAATTATGACGTACTCGTTATCGGTGGAGGACACGCCGGATGCGAGGCAGCAGCTGCCTCGGCAAACATGGGTGCCAACACCTGTTTGATAACGATGGACATGAACAAGATTGGTCAGATGAGTTGCAATCCTGCCATAGGCGGTATTGCCAAGGGACAGATTGTGCGAGAGATTGATGCACTGGGCGGACAGATGGGTATCGTCACCGACAAGACGGCTATCCAGTTCCGTATGCTTAATATAGGAAAGGGACCTGCCGTATGGAGTCCTCGTGCTCAATGCGACCGTGGCAAGTTCATCTGGGAATGGAGAACCATTCTCGACCATACCGACCATCTCGACATCTGGCAAGACCAGGCCGACGAGCTTCTCGTAGCAAACGGAGAGGCAATCGGCGTGCGCACCATCTGGGGTGCAGAATTCTATGCCAAGAGCATCATCATCACCGCCGGCACTTTCCTCAACGGACTGATGCACGTGGGAAGAAAGATGGTGGAAGGTGGAAGATGTGCAGAACCTGCCGTTCATCATTTCACAGAAAGCATCACCCGATGGGGAATCACATCGGCAAGAATGAAAACAGGAACTCCTGTACGCATCGACAAGCGAAGCGTTCACTTCGAAGACATGGAGGAGCAACCGGGCGACACCGATTTCCATCAGTTCTCGTACATGGGCAACCACAAAGTTCTGAAACAGCTTCCTTGCTGGACATGCTATACGAACAGCAAGGTGCACGAAATTCTGAAAAGCGGATTGGATGACTCACCTTTATATAATGGCCAAATCCAAAGCACAGGTCCCCGTTACTGTCCAAGCATCGAAACCAAGCTTGTCACCTTCCCCGACAAGGAACAGCACCCGCTCTTCCTGGAGCCAGAAGGTGAAGACACCAATGAAATGTACCTGAACGGTTTTTCTTCGAGCATGCCGATGGAAATCCAACTGGATGCACTCCACGAAATCCCGGCATTGAGAGATGCGAAGATCTACCGACCAGGTTACGCCATCGAGTACGATTACTTCGACCCAACCCAGCTGAAGCATTCGCTGGAGTCGAAAATCATCAAGGGACTTTTCTTTGCCGGACAGGTAAACGGAACCACCGGTTACGAAGAAGCAGGAGGTCAGGGCACGGTTGCCGGAATCAACGCTGCACTTCATTGCGTGGGCGACAAGACGTTCGAGATGAAGCGAGACGAGAGTTACATCGGCGTACTCATCGATGACCTCACCACAAAGGGTGTAGATGAACCATACCGCATGTTCACCTCAAGAGCCGAGTACCGCATCCTGCTTCGCCAGGACGACGCCGATTCCCGACTCACGGAAAAAGCATACGAGCTCGGCATCGCCAAGCGCGACCGTTACGACTGGTGGATGGAGAAGAAAGATGCTATCGAAAGAATCATAGACTTCTGCGCCAACTATCCTATCAAGAAAGACGAGATCAATCCGAAGCTCGAAGCACTCGGCACTACTCCACTCCGCGCCGGCTGCAAGCTCATCGACCTCGTGGCTCGTCCGCATCTCAACCTTCAGAACCTGTCGGAAATCATCCCCGACCTGAAGGCAGCGATGGAAGCACCAGACAACCGGAAAGAAGAGATTGCCGAGGCGGCAGAAATCAAGATGAAGTACAAAGGATACATCGAGCGCGAGCGACTCATCGCCGACAAGATGCACCGTCTGGAGAACATCAGAATCAAGGGACGCTTCAACTACTCTGAGATTCTCGAAATCTCAACAGAAGGACGACAAAAGCTCGAGCGCATCGACCCTGACACGTTGGCTCAGGCAAGCCGAATTCCAGGTGTATCTCCAAGCGACATCAATGTACTGCTCGTCCTACTGGGAAGATAAGCAAAGATGTATTGCTCGTCTTCCCAGGAAGACAAGCAGAAGAATTGGCGGTTTCAGCAAGAAAAACCTGCGAAACTAGGGATCTTCAGCAATGTTTCACGTGAAACCACTCTTACATAAAGCATTTGATACCAAAGAACTTAGATTCTTTTGCATCAAGTAAATTGTGGTTAAAGCAAAACTTCAGTGTTTCCGTGGAACACAGCCGATAAAAGCTGCCAAAACTCGAAGAAACAATAAAAAATATAGTATTAATTTATAGTATAAAAGACAATGAACAATCAGCTATTATTAGACAATCTGCGTTGCATTCCAGATTGGCCAATCAAGGGTGTAAACTTCCGCGATGTTAGTACCCTATTTAAGAATCCAGAGTCTCTTAAAGAGATCTGCGATGAGATGTACGAGATCTACAAAGACAAAGGTATCACCAAGATTGTAGGCATCGAATCACGTGGTTTCGTGATGTCTTCTGCCCTCGCAATCCGTCTCGGCGCAGGCGTAGTTTTATGCCGAAAGCCAGGTAAGCTTCCATGCAAAACCGTGCAGGAAAGCTATGCGAAAGAATACGGTATGGACACCATCGAAATCCACGAAGATGCCATCAACGAGAACGACATAATCCTCCTTCACGACGACCTTCTCGCTACCGGCGGAACCATGAAGGCAGCCTGCAATCTGGTGAAGAAATTCCACCCAAAGAAGGTGTATGCTAACTTTATCATCGAGCTCGTAAATGAGAATTTCGAAGGCAGAAAGAACTTCGATGAGGATGTAGAAGTATCTACTTTATTGCAGTTGTAAAGCACGAAAAATGCTTGAATAATGCATATTATTCTGCAGTTATAAAGCATACGGGCGTTGCCGTTTCACGTGAAACAGCAACGCTCTTTCACCCTATTTTAACCCCATAAAGGTATGACGAAACAAGAAAATGAGGAAAGATTAACTCGGTTAAAAAGCATCGTCTTAAGCATGCCGGAGAAACCGGGAAGCTATCAATATTACGACGAGAATCACACGATTATATATGTAGGAAAGGCGAAAAATCTGAAGAGAAGAGTATCTTCCTACTTCCATAAAGAGGTAGATAGATACAAGACAAAGGTGCTTGTTTCTAAGATTTTCGACATCTCATACACCGTCGTGAACACCGAAGAAGATGCACTTTTGCTGGAAAACAGCCTTATCAAAAAGTATAATCCAAGGTATAATGTTTTGCTGAAAGACGGCAAAACCTACCCCTCTATATGCGTTACAAACGAGTATTTTCCCCGCATTTTCAAGACGAGACATATCAACAAAAAGGTGGGAACTTTCTTCGGTCCTTACCCTCATGTGGGCAGTATGTATGCCGTTCTGGAGGTCATCAAGAAGCTGTATAAACCCCGTACTTGCAGATTTCCTATCACCAAAGAAGGCGTGGCGGAAGGCAAATATAAGCCCTGCCTAGAGTACCATATTCACAACTGCGGTGCCCCTTGCATCAACAAGCAGAGTTATGAGGAGTACCAGGAAAACATGCGCCAGGCGCGTGAAATTCTGAAGGGAAACACCCGGGAAGTAAGCAAATATCTCTATGATCTGATGATGAAAAATGCCGAGCTTCTACGCTTTGAAATAGCCGAAGAATACAAGAAGAAATATCAATTACTGGACGAATTTGAGGCAAAAAGCGAGGTGGTAAGCCATACGATTACCGATGTGGATGTCTTCACCATCGTGAATGATGAAGCCAACAAGAACGCCTTCATCAACTATATTCACGTGAAAAACGGCACCATCAACCAGAGCTTTACCTACGAGTACAAGCGCAAGTTGGAGGAGAGCGACGAGGAACTTCTGATTACCGCCATACCGGAAATCAGGGAGCGTTTCCACTCCACTTCGAAGGAGATTATCGTGCCTATCGAGATGGAATGGAAGCTGAAAGACGCCACTTTCTTCGTGCCTCAGAGGGGCGACAAGAAGCACCTTCTGGAACTATCGGAAATGAACTGCAAGCAGTATAAATTCGACCGTTTGAAGCAGGCAGAAAAGCTCAATCCTGAGCAAAAGCAAACCCGATTGATGAAGGAATTGCAGGCAAAACTTAAGTTGCCAAAGCTGCCTTATCAGATAGAATGCTTCGACAATTCCAATATATCGGGCACGGATGCCGTGGCTGGATGTATTGTATATAAAGGTATGAAACCATCCCGAAAAGACTACCGTAAATACAATATCAAGACGGTGGAAGGACCGGATGACTATGCTTCGATGCAAGAGGTAGTAAGACGAAGATACAGCCGAATGATAGAGGAAGAAACACCACTTCCCGACCTTATCATCACCGATGGCGGCAAGGGCCAGATGGAGGTGGTTAGAGAAGTAGTAGAAGATGAGCTACACCTGAAAATCCCTATCGCTGGTCTTGCCAAGGACGACCGCCATCGCACCAACGAACTTCTCTACGGTTTTCCGCCACAAACCATCGCTCTACCACCGGAAAGCGAGCTTTTCAAGGTATTAACGCAGATACAGGACGAGGTACATAGATACGCCATCACCTTCCATCGCGACAAGCGAAGCAAGCACGCTCTCCATTCCGAGTTAGACGACATCAAGGGCATCGGTCCTAAGGCAAAAGAAGCGCTTCTGAGCAAGTTTAAGAGCGTGAAAAAGATAAAAGAAGCATCACAGGAACAGCTTTCAGAGGTATTAGGACCTCATAAAGCCGAGATTCTTGCGAAATATTTCACAGAAAAGAGCGAGAATATGAAATAAAAGTCGTATATTTGCAGTTGAAACTATAGTAATAATAATAAAGATTGAACAGAACCCAGGATTCCACAAAATGCTATTCATAAAGTTCAATGTTCAACATTCAAAGTTCAAAGTAGTAATATGAGAATAGTAATACAACGTGTCGGTCATGCCTCTGTTACCATTGAAGGAGAAGTGAAATCTGCCATCAAACAAGGCTATCTTATCCTTCTTGGCATTGAGGAAAGCGACACATCTGAAGACGTAGATTGGTTGGTTAGAAAGGTCATAGGCCTTCGTGTTTTCGACGACGAAAATCACGTAATGAACCGCTCCATCATGGATGTAAACGGCGAGGTTCTGGTGATTAGCCAGTTCACCCTATTCGCCAGCTACAAGAAGGGAAATCGCCCTAGCTGGCTAAGAGCTGCCAAGCACGAAATCAGCGTTCCACTCTATGAAGAGTTCTGCAAGAAACTTTCTGATGCACTCGGAAAACCTGTAGGAACCGGCGAATTTGGTGCAGATATGAAGGTAGAATTACTGAATGACGGTCCTGTTACCATCATGATGGACACCCATAATAAGGAGTAAGAAAATGACAATAAAAGAAGCACAGGAAGCTGTAGATAAGTGGATCAAGGAATATGGCGTTCGCTATTTCAGCGAACTTACCAATATGGCTTGTCTTACGGAAGAAGTAGGAGAACTGGCTCGTGTCATCGCCCGAACATACGGCGACCAGAGCTTCAAGAAGGGCGAAAAGCCTAACCTCGGAGAAGAAATGGCAGACGTTCTCTGGGTTCTCATCTGTCTGGCTAACCAAACGGGTATCGATCTTACCGAAGAGCTCCAGAAAAGCATCGACAAGAAAACCCAAAGGGATGCTGAAAGACATAAGAATAACCCGAAATTGAAGGATCATAATGATTCAAAATTGAAGGAGTAAACAACCCGAAATTGAAGGAGTAAAACCGAAATATAAAGAATAATATAGATAACTCAACTTTAATAATTAAAAAAGTAACATTAAGTATGAGCAGCATTAAAGAACAGGTTCTTGCACAGCAGCAGGGACAATACAGCGAGTCAGACGATAAGTATTTATCTGTCTTGAAACAGTATAACTGCGACCTCAACGACGAGGAAGTAGCAGCAGAAGTAAAGAAGATTCTTGACGAGAAGGTAGCAGAAAACGAAACCATGGAGGTGAAGAAATTCCTCTTTGGCAGCATCGAACTTACATCTCTTCATACAGAAGATACAGAAGAAAGCATCCTGGCAATGATTGAAAAGGTAAATCAATTTTCCAAGGATTATCCTGAACTTCCTCACGTAGCAACCGTATGCACCTACCCTAACTTCGCAGGACTTATCAGTCAGAGTTTGGAGGTTGATGGCGTAGAAATCGCCGTTGTAAGCGGTAATTTCCCATCTTCCCAGACATTTATCGAGGTAAAGATTGCCGAGACAGCCATGGCTATCAAGGATGGCGCTACAGAGGTAGATATCGTTATGCCTGTAGGCAAGTTCTTCAGCGAGGATTACGAGGGTCTCTGCGATGACATTCAGGAACTGAAGGCAACCTGCGGTGAGCACAAGATGAAGTGCATCCTGGAAACAGGCGATTTGAAGAACTGCAGCAACATCATGAAGGCTTCTGTTCTTGCCATGTATGCAGGTTCTGATTACATCAAGACCTCTACCGGTAAAGAGAAGATTTCAGCAACCCCAGAAGCAGCTTACGTAATGTGCCAGGCAATCAAGGCATATTATGAGAAGACAGGTATCCAGATTGGTTTCAAGCCAGCTGGCGGCATCAACACCGTTCACGACGCAGTGGTTTACTACACCATCGTGAAAGAAGTTTTGGGTGAGAAATGGTTGACCAACGAGTGGTTGCGCCTGGGAACCTCACGCCTTACCAACCTCCTCTTGAGCGAGCTTGTAGGAAAGGAAATCAAGTACTTCTAAAAGGAGATTGCACAAGCCAAAACTTTATAAAGGTGATAGGTAAAACACGATACAAGAAGCAAGAAATACAGTAATAGATAAACAGATAAAGGGCTGATTCTCAACGAGAGAACCAACCCTTTTTTAATGTATATCAAGTTTTAATAAATCAAAGTTGCGTGATTAAATGATATTACGCCTTTCGTTCAATCACAAAATCCAAATAAGCCTTCAGCGCATTATAGATGCTCTTATCCTCCACATAGGTATCAAGGAAAGTCATCGCCTCAGCATGGAAATCCCACATACGCTTATCAGCGTATTCAATACCTCCGTTTTCCTTGGTAAATGCTACAAGCTGAGCTATCTCTTCTCGAGAAACCGTACGTGCCTTTACCTTATGCGCGAGCTTCAGCATCTCTTCGTCGCCAGTAGATTTCAAGGCATAGATTACAGGAAGCGTAAGCTTACCCTCGGTCATATCATTTCCGGTAGGTTTACCTATCTCCTTGGAGTCGTAATAATCAAAGATGTCATCACGAATCTGGAAGATAATACCCAGATTCTGACCGAATCGCTTCGCCTCTTCTATCTCTATGGCAGAAGCATGAGTTGACATTGCACCAATACCTGCACAAGCCTCAAAGAGAGCAGCAGTTTTCTGTTTGATTACCTGATAATATATCTCTTCTGAGATTTCATCATTACTAATACTGTTGAGCTGAAGTATCTCGCCATTAGACAAGATACGACCCAATTCTGCCAGATAGCGAACGATATCCTCGGAGTGCGAATAGGAAACATTGAGCAAAGCGGTAGAAAGAATATAGTCACCCACCAGTACGGCTACCTTATTATTATAAGTAGCATTCACACTTGCCTGGCCACGACGCTCGCCGCTTTCATCTACCACATCATCATGCACAAGAGAGGCGGTATGGAGCAACTCCAAACCGACTGCCGAATGCTGGGTAACCTCTGAAACCTTGCCGAAATTTCGCGCCATCAACAGGATGAGCATAGGGCGCATTCGTTTACCAGCGCGCTGACGGATATGGTCGAGCACCTGGGAAAGAAGGCCATCGCTATGCATCAAAGATTTGTTGAACAAATCAACAAAATCTGCCAATTCTGCCTCAATAGGCTGCTTAATAAGTGATAAATAGTCCATTAATTCTGAAATTTGATACAAAATTACGCATTTATTCTTGAAATATCGCATTTTTTTAGTAATTTTACACCATAAAAATGAATATTATGGATAAATTGTTCCTTTTAGACGCATATGCGCTCATTTATAGGTCGTATTATGCCTTTATGAAAGCCCCTCGAATCAATTCGAAGGGACTTAATACTTCGTGTGTAATGGGCTTCTGCAATACCCTCAACGAGATACTCACCAAGGAGAAGCCAACCCATATTGCGGTGGCTTTCGACCATGGCAAGACCTTCCGTCACGAAGCTTTTCCTGCGTATAAAGCACAGCGAGAAGAGACACCGGAAGACATCAAGCTCTCGGTACCTATCATCAAGAATATCCTGGAGGCTTATCACATTCCTATTCTTCAGGTGGATGGTTTCGAGGCGGATGATATCATTGGTACCGTTGCCTTGAAGGCAGGCGAGATGGGTATAGAAACCTATATGCTTACACCAGATAAGGATTATGCCCAGCTGGTAAGAGACAACGTATTCATGTTCCGACCTCGACATGGCGGTGGTTACGAGAAGTTGGGCGTTGCTGAGATTGAAGAGAAATACAGCATCTCTTCCCCACTCCAGGTAATCGATCTTTTGGCATTGATGGGTGACTCTGCCGACAACTTCCCTGGATGCCCGGGTGTTGGAGAGAAGACAGCCATCAAACTCATCAACCAATTTGGAAGCGTAGAGGGATTGATAGAAAATAGCGCCGAGGTGAAAGGCAAGCTCCGCGAGAAAGTGGAGGGTGCCATAGAGGATATCAAGATTTCAAAGTTTCTGGCAACCATCAGAACCGATGTACCGGTAGAGCTCAAGATGGAAGATCTGAAACTGGAAGAACCAGACAATGCCAAGCTGGATGAAATCTTCACCGATCTGGAGTTTAAGTCGTTCGCCAAGCGTGTTCTTAAAAAACCTCAAAAAGTGCAAACAAAGGCTACAGGAGAGCTTGATCTCTTTGGCGCACAGCAAGACGATGGGCAAGAAGAGGAAGAAAACACGAGTTTTGAAACCATTAAAACGGTTGTTCACACATACAAACTCATTGAAACAGAAGAAGATGCGCAGAAACTTTATGACTATTTAATTACATCGCAAATTCTCAGTTTAGATACCGAGACCACTTCCACCTCTACAATAGATGCAGAATTGGTGGGATTGAGCTTTGCAGTAAAGGAGAAAGAGGCTTTCTACGTAGCAATTCCTGCGAAACGTGAAGAAGCCTTAAAATTCGTAAACATCTTTAAACCGCTCTACGAGAACCCGGAAATCCTGAAAGTGGGACAAAACATCAAGTACGATTACGAAGTGCTGATGAACTACGGAGTGGAGATACAGGGAAAGATGTTCGATACGATGATTGCTCATTATCTCATCCAGCCGGAACTTTATCACAACATGGATTACCTCGCCGAGGTATATCTCAAATACCAGACGGTTCACATAGAAGAGTTGATAGGTCCTAAGGGAAAAAACCAGAAATCAATGCGCGACCTGTCTCCGACAGAAGTTTACGAGTATGCAGCAGAAGATGCCGACATCACCCTGCGCCTGAAGAATGTACTCGAACCAAAGCTCAAGGAGATAGAGTGCGAGGATTTATTCTGGAATGTGGAGATGCCGTTGGTGCCTGTTCTTGCCCACATGGAGATGAATGGCGTATGTATCGACACAGATACATTGAAGGAAACATCTAATAATTTAACCAACCGACTCTATGAGATAGAACATCATATCTATGAGTTGGCAGGCGAATCATTCAATATCGGTTCTCCACGTCAGGTAGGCGAGATTCTCTTCGGCAAGATGAAGATTGTGGAAAAGCCAAAGAAGACGAAGACCGGACAGTACGTAACGAGCGAGGAAGTATTGCAGCAATTGCGCAGCAAGAGTCCAATCATCGATGAGATTCTGAACTACAGAGGATTAAAGAAACTGTTGGGAACCTACGTAGATGCCCTCCCTAAGCTCATCAATCCTCGTACAGGTCATATTCATGCTTCTTTCAACCAAACCATCACCGCTACGGGTCGCCTGTCATCCAGCGATCCGAACCTGCAGAATATCCCTGTGCGCGATGATGACGGAAAGGAGATAAGAAGATGCTTTATCCCAGAGCCGGGATGTCTGTTCTTTTCAGCAGATTACTCCCAGATAGAACTCCGCATCATGGCACACCTGAGCGAAGATCATAATATGGTAGAGGCATTCCTGGAAGGATCAGACATCCACGCAGCTACTGCAGCCAAGATCTGGCATGAAGACATCAAGGACGTAACCGATGCCCAGCGCAAGAAAGCAAAGACGGCCAACTTCGGTATCATCTACGGCATCACCACCTTCGGTCTTGCCCAGCGCATGAACATCGAGAACCGAGAGGCGAAGCAAATCATAGAAGATTACTTCCGCACATTCCCAGGCGTACAAGCCTATATGGAGAAGTCTAAAGAGATAGCCAGAGAGAAAGGCTATGCCGAAACCCTCTTCCACCGTCGTCGCTACCTGCCAGATATCAACAGCAAGAACGGCACAGTAAGAGGCTTCGCAGAGCGCAATGCCATCAATGCCCCTATCCAGGGATCAGAAGCCGACATCATCAAGGTTGCCATGGTGAAGATCTTCAACCGCTTCAAGGCAGAAGACATCAAAAGCAAGATGATCATCCAGGTACACGATGAACTCAACTTCTCTGTCTATCCAGAGGAAAAAGAGAAGGTAGAGAAAATCGTGATAGAGGAAATGGAGAATGCCTATAAGCTCAAGGTTCCTCTGATTGCGGATGCCGGCTGGGGAAAGAACTGGCTGGAAGCGCATTAAAAAGAGCATCAACTCTTTAGGAAAAGACTTAAAAAGAAAGAAGAAAGACTTCAAAGAGCAACAAGAAAGACTTCAAAGAACAAGAAGAAGAAGCCTTTCCTAGCGTTCAAATAAACAAAAAATAGCTGCAAATGGTAAAAAATGAGCCATTTGCGGCTTTTTTATAGGTTTATGAGATTCTTTTATTATTTTTTTGTATATTTGTAGCAGAAATCTATCAAGTATAGGTAAGGCAAGGAGAATTGAACCAAAATGAGCCAACAGACATTGGCTTTTTTTCCCTACCTTTGCAAAGAAAAAGAATAATGATAATATAAAATTCAAAGCTTATGAAACATCTATTTTTCCTTGTAGGTTTGCTTTGCCTGACGGCAGCACCTATCAGTTCATTTGCCCAGGCACAGAATGCTAAGGACTTAAGAAAAGAACGCTTGGAGATGCTCAAGGCATCTAAGTCTGAACTCAACGAGAAAGCATCAAAGGCTGCTAAGAAAGAAGCCAAGAAGCTTCAGAAAGAAGGCTGGCAGACAGCTCCTGGTGCACTCCCACTGGAAAAGCAGTTGGATAAGTCATACGCTATGCAGTATCAGTATGACGAATCCATGTACCCAATGTACATCATGGGTGAAGCCATGAGTATCGGTGAGAACTATGACGGCGCCAAGATGCAAGCCATGGAACTGGCCAAGCAGAACCTTGCAGCTCAGATTCAGACAGAAGTTTCAGGTCTTATCGACAACTCTGTAGCTACTCAGCAGCTTGCCATGGAAGAAGCAGTTACCGTTACCAAGAGTATCATGGCCAGCAAGAGCCTCATCGTACAGAGCATCGGCAGAACTATCACAGTCATGGAGTGCTACCGTACCTTGAAGAACAAGAACAAGGAAGTACTCGTCCGCATCGCATACAATGGAGCCATGGCTAAGGCTGCAGCCAAGAATGCCATCCGCCAGAGCCTCGAAAACGAGAGTGCGGAGCTTCACAAGAAACTTGATAACGTATTGGGAACAAAATAATATTTGCAAAGTCACATGAAAAAGACTACATTGGCAATTGTTTGCCTCTTAGGATGCACTGCACTCAGCCTCTCTGCACAGGAGGCTGAGAAAAAGCAGCTGCACGAAATCAAGGTAAAATTCGATAAGGTACCAGACGGACTTGCCAACTACTATAGTGGCTACTACTACTACAATGGCAAGGAAATCTATAATATGCGTAACTACCTGATGTACACAGGTAATCGCATCAATGCACTTACCATCAACCCAAGCGGCAGTTCGTATGCCTTCATCGACAGCAAGAAAGACAAGAATACCGTAGATGTATTTAGTTTGATGACCAAGGATCAGCAATTGGGCAAGATTACCACCAATAAACAGTTTAAGCCACTGGCTATCTGCTATTCACCAAACGCCAAGTTCCTCTACGTGATGGGATCGGATTCCAAAATCCACATCTTTGAAACCCGCAAGACCCGCGAGGTGAAGAGTTTCGCCATCAACGAACCAGCTACTCGCCTCGATGCAAGCCCAAACGGATTCTTCCTCATCGCCAGCACCAAGGATAAGCTTCAGGTCATCAACCTGGAGAATGAAACCGTGCGCACTACCCTTCCGCTCAAGGCAGCTTTCAAGGACGTAGCCTTCTCAAGCAACAGCAAGCAGATGGCAGTTCTCACAGCAGACGGAACCTGCGATGTATATGATACCAAGACTTTCACCGTGAGCAAGCACTTCGATGCCATGGGTATCGCTGAAAGATGCTTCTTCCACCCAGAAAACAAGTATCTGGCTATCGTAACAGGCGACCAGCGTGTGGCTTTCATCAACCTGCTCAATGAGGACGACCGCCAGTACGTGGATGCCAAGGAAGGCGGAATCAAGTACATCAACTTCTCCAAGAACGTGAAGAATGATATCTACCTGGTACACAACTATACCAACGGCATCGTCTTTACTCCGGTAGGATTCCTGAGTCCTAACCGTCAGGAGAAGCTGAAGAATGAGTTGAACAGCCGCATGGATGAGTGGATGAAGCGTATGGAAGGCGAGAGCCTTGACGACTACAATGCCCGTGTGAACGAGGAATCAAGATTGAAGCAGATGCGCCTCTTCGAGTCACAGATTGCTACCAATATGGCAGATAATCTCCTCACCACATCCGACGTAAAGCTCGGTAACTATAACTCAGATATGAATATGTTGACCCTGGAATTCAACAACATGCCAAGCATCTACTTGACAGTACCTGTTAGCGAGTTGGAAGGCATGGATGCAGGAAGCCTGGAATTCACCAATACCCAGTATGGATTGAACGACAAGGATGAATTCGAGCTTGTATATACCGAGGTTATCAACAAGAAGACAGGCAAGAAATACGTGTTCGACAACACCGAGCGTAAGTCATTGGCATTCTTGGAGTCAGACGACAACTTCGTACCATTCGAGCAGCTTCAGGGTGCCAAGATGGAAGAGTTGAAGCTTGAGGAAATCAAGAACAAGATCATGAAGAATGCCCAGGAACAGAACATCATCTCCGATCATACCAAGATTGATGTACATACCAAGGTAGCCAACGCCACCGATGCATCAGGTAAGAACATCTTCAACTATGATGTAGATGTATCTTATACCGTAGATGAGGAGTACTCGGCCAAGGATGACTTTGCACCAGGTCGCTTCAAGGTAGAAGAATCCAATGCCGCTCAGGCAATGCTCGCCATCGTGAAGAAGGCTTTGGAGGAAGATTTCGCCAAATATACCGCAGAGGGCAAGCAGGTGAAGATTCAGATTACCGGTATGGCAGATGCCTTACCATTCAGCCGCACCGTGGCATACGATGGCAGCTATGGCGACTTCGAGCAGGAACCAGTACACAAGAACGGCGAACTGAGCAATATCACCGTAACCAAATCTACCGGTATCGGCGAGAACGATCAGCTGGCTTACCTGCGTGCCATGGGTGTGAAGGATTATATCGAGAAGAATATCCCAGCACTCCAGAAGATGAAGACCTCTTATGATACTTATATCGAAGTATCTGAGAACAAGGGTGGAGAATACCGCCGCATCGGCGTGAAGTTCACCTTTATTGATGTATTCTAATATTGATGGATTCTATAATGAAGAAAGTATTTATTGCAATATCTATTTTACTCTTATCGTCGGGCAGCAAACTGGCTGCCCAGACGATAACTGACTCTAACGACGCGTACAGAGAGTTTGTTCAGCTCGCCAACAAGGACGAGGACAAATCCCAGATGTACGATGCGCTATATCGTTGCTATACGGCAACTTACGCCATCATTACCCACTCAGAGAAGACGAGTGCCGAATATTCACAGGCGATGGCCAATATGAAGAATATCATTGCTTTCCTGCCTAATGCCGCAGCCTATAACAGTAACAACCAGAGCATAGGAAACGCCATCAAGTTTGCACGCGCCTACGTGGATGTTGTCGGCTTATCCGACTTTGCCAATGGTGGTTACACCTCTCAAAATGCCTATTCACAGCTCTCTTACTTTGCGGCAGCCAATCTGGTAAACCGCCGCCAGTATGAGGAAGCTATTCCATACCTGCAAGCTTATCTCCGTTCGGGTGACGAGAAGTACCGTAAATCGGTATTCGTCAACCTCATCAAGGCTTGCGCACAATCCAATAAATATCAGCTTGCCGTCATCACTCTCGAACAGGCATCTGATAACTATCCTACCGACTATGACATCATTTCGTCGGCAGTAAATCTGTGTATCGACCACAAGGATAATGCCAATCTCCAGAAGTTCGTAGGCAAGGGTCTTGCCCTCCGCCCAGACGATGAGACCCTTCTCAACATCCAGGGTAAACTCTATGAGGAAGGCCATCATTTCGAGCAGGCGCTCGATATCTACAAGAAACTGCAAGTAGCTCATCCTAAGGCTCTTGATGTATTGAAACACCTGGCTATCAACAACTATAACATAGGTGTGCAAAACTATAACCAGGCTTTGGAACTCAAGGAAAACGATCCTCACATCAAGGACCTGGAGAGCGTATATAAGGATTATTTCACCTATTCTATCGGTCACATCAAGAACATCATCATCAGCGACCCACTTTCGCTGAAATACACCCAGGCTCTCGCCATCGCATACAAGTGTGTAGGTGATAAGGAGAACTTCAATATCATCAACAACAAGCTGGCTTCGCTCGGAGGCGGTAAAATCGAGTCGAACGTGATTCCTCAGCTCATCGAGTTCAATGGCGAGGTAAAGCCAACCATCGCTGCCGCTGCACCTCAGACACAGACACTAAGCACCGACCAGAGTGCTGCAGAGGAGAAGGGAATCCCAGCTTACTCTGCCTTTGCCATTCCATTCATCGAAAACCGCATCGACAAATGGCAGAAGAAGGACAGCTACGAGACACTGGATGAGTATCGCGCCCGTATGACCGAGAAGAACCGAGATGCCAAGATTGCCGAGATGCAGCGACTTGCACAGCAGGAATACATCAGCAAGTACGAATCGAGAGTAAACCTGCGTCATCTGGAACTGAAGCCATACGATGCCGACCACGAGGTATTCCTGGTAACATCGCCTGATCTCGGCGAGATGATCGTACCGGTGCCAAGAGCCAACAACGAGGCACGCATCTTCGCTTCCAACTGGAACGGTATGCAGTTTAAGGATCCACAGTACTTCATCGACAAGGATCACCTGGCACTCGCCAAGCTCACCATCATCACCCCTTCGGGCAAGCAGTATCAGTACGACAACGCAGCAGCGCTCAACTATACCGCCACCAACGTAGAGGTACACTTCGACCCTATCACCGCCAATATGCTGGCATCCAACGAGAATGCAAACAAGCAGACGGTACAGCAGCAGAACGTAAAGCTGGGAACATCGGATGTGGATGAGAATATCCCAGAGAATCCTACCAGCAACACCAAGACCTTTGCCGTGGTCATCGCCAACCAGAACTACAGTAATGTGGCAGGCGTACCACTGGCTCTGAACGATGGTCTTGCCTTCTCCAAATACTGCGAGAAGACACTGGGCATGCCGGCAGAAAACGTGCGTTACTATGCTGATGCCTCATACGGTACGATGCTCCGCGCCATACGCGATATCAAGAATATCGCCAGCGCATTCAACGGCGACATCAACATCGTATTCTACTATGCCGGTCATGGTATTCCTAACGAATCTACGAAGGATGCCTACCTGCTTCCTACCGATGCCGACGGCACCCAGACAGAGGGTTGCTACTCTCTGAACAAGCTCTATGCCGAGTTGGGTTCTACCAAGGCAAAGGAGATTGTGGTGTTCCTGGATGCCTGCTTCAGCGGCTCGAAGCGCGAGGAAGGTATGCTGGCTTCTGCCCGTGGCGTAGCGCTGAAGGCTAAGCAGGAAGATCCACGTGGCAACATGGTGGTATTCAGTGCGGCATCGGGCGATGAAACTGCATTCCCATACTCAGCCAAGGGTCATGGCCTCTTCACCTACTATCTCCTGAAGAAACTCCAGGAAACCAAGGGTGATGTAAGCCTCGGCGAACTTGAAAGCTACATCTCTGAAAATGTGAAGCAGCAGTCAGTGGTTATCAACCGCAAGGTTCAGACTCCTACTGCCACTCCTTCTACCTCGCTTGCAGCAGGCTGGAAAGAGCTGAAACTGAAATAAGAATAACATAAAAATCAGCAAGGATGAGACACTACATTTTTGTGATGATTCTGATGTTCCTGGGCGTAGCTACAACCAGCTATGCCCAGCGCACCAGGAAAGTGCACGGAGAATACATCTACCATGCACCGGAAAACGTTTCGCTGGAGCAAGCCAAGAAGACGGCTCTGAGCAGAGCGCAGATTCAAGCCTTGGGCGATGAGTTCGGCACCGTGGTGGCGCAGCATAACGCTACCCTGATGAACAATACCAACGGCTCTACCCAGACGGATTTCACCTCGCTGAGCAGCAGCGACGTGAAGGGTGAATGGCTGGAAACCATCGGCGAACCTAAGTACGAAATCAGTTACGAACAGGGCATGCTGGTGGTGAAATGCTCGGTAAGCGGAAAGGCACGGGAGCTGGTTGCCACACAGAACAGTTTCGTTGCCAAGATTCTGAGAAACGGTACAGAAGACAGATTCGAAAGCGACAACTTCAAGAGTGGCGACGATCTCTATCTCTCCTACCAGTCATCTACCAAGGGATACGTAGCCGTTTATCTGATAGATGACAGCAAGAATGCCTACTGTCTCCTGCCTTATCAGTCATCTCAGGATGGCAAGGTGAGGGTGGATGCCAACACGAGATACGTATTTTTCAATTCCAAGACGGCTGCACCGCTCTTTCAGCCGGCAGATGTAGATGAATATAACATGACCTGCGAAAAGGCGGCAGAAACGAATTATATCTATGTAATCAGTTCGCCTAACCCATTCATCAAGGCGATAGACAATGCCGTAGCCGGTTTGCCTAGAGAATTGAAGTACGAGGATTTCCAGAAGTGGCTTACCAAGAACCGTACAGCTGACAAGGATATGCAGGTAGAAATCAAGACCATCTCCGTAAAGAAATAACAGAAAAATAAAAGCCCAGGGCGGAATGCCCTGGGCTTTTATTATTATATAGAGTTTGCACTATCTCTCACGCAAAAAGTACTGGCGTAAAATGAAGTGAAACGCTGAAACGCTCAACTTTTATAATCTCTTGATCACTGATTCCAACTGCTCACCCAATCCGATGGTATAACCCTGAGAGAGGAATACCACTCTGTTGAAGGTATCAGAAATCGTGAAGATAGGAAGCAGGTTCTTGTTCTGAAGCTTCATGTTCTCCACCATCTCCTTGCGGCAGGAACCATCCTTGTCGATACCGAAGATGATGTTCTTTGGTAAACCAGGGAACTCTGAGATTCTGAACTTCTTGGCAGATGCCTCATCCTCAAAGAGAATAACGATAGGACGACCCCACTTCTCGAATACCTGTGCCACCTTGGCGATGTCCTTCAAGGCATGGTTGGTTGGCTCCTGACCTACACCGATCATACCTGTTACGAAGTAGCCACGACCTGTCTGACTCAAAAGGCTAACCTCCTGATTGCTTGGCAAGAGGATGAACTTGGATTCTGAATTGAAGTTACCCTTCACGGTAATCTCTGTCTCAGAACTGCGCAGGTTCATATCCACCTGGGTAGTAGCCCCCTGCTTTACATGGAACAGCTGCATCTCTGCGAGCACACCACCGTTGGCAAGACGGGTACCAGATACCAGGGCATAGTCGCCCTCATCCATATCTACGCCATTCTTGAAGGTACCGCTCCAGGTACAACCCTCCTCAGGATACTCCAGGAGCGAGGTAGAACCATCAGGGTTGATGCGATGGATAGTGAAGTGGCTGTAGTACTTAGGATCATCCACAGCACCGTTATCCTTATAGTTCATCACGAACTTGCCCATGGCAGAAGCCTTCTGCACGGCATTGTCGAAATCTACGTCAATCCATTCGCCACCATTGGCATTCTTATACTGAGTCTTCTTGGTCACCTCATCCACCTGAGCCTCGATGCCCAAGCTTCTGGCTACATCTACGAAGAAAACCTTGCGAGAGCGGGCGTCTGTAAGGCGTGAACGATATACGCCGATAGGTGTCTGGGCAATCTGCAGAGCCTTCAGGTCAGGATTGATGCGGATATTCTTCTTCACCCACTCTACCAGGAGATTAGGATTATTCTTAAAGGCTACCTGCTGCTTGGCAAACTCCTTCTCGAAGAACTGCTTGAACGGAGTGATGATCATCTCGTTTTCCACGCGAGGAGAAAGCTGATCGCTCTTGGCATTGAAGTTATCTTCCAGGATATCCATCTGCATATCTCTCAAGTCCTTGGCACTCAAGGTACCGAGCAGCTTGATGGCACGGTCGATACGGTCCTTGTGATTCTTCAGGAAGGTGAGGATGACACGGTGGTTACCGCTTGAACCTACCAGATACTTCACCATTTTCTGGGTATTCTCTTCTGAACCTGCAGCAAGACCATTATCCTTCAGAGCCTGCAATGCACTCTCCTTGTTGTAGAAGGTTGCGAGATAGGCATGGCGGATAGAATCCTCATAGGCAAAGCGCTCCAGGTTCTTGGCTCTTGCCTCGGCAGATACCTCTGGGATATTGGCATGCTCTGGAGGAGGAACGATATCGAAGGAGTCACGGAAGAGGATGGTCTTCTGCTCTGCGCCAGGTACAGTTACCTGATGATCCATACGAACCACTACCTTCTTGTCCTTGCCGAAAGATGCCTTGGCAAAGCCATACTTGCCGTTCTTGGATGCCCAGATCATCATATCGCCCTTGCCGGCAGAAAGGAAGGTGGCACCATCAGCACCTGTATATTTGGTTACTACGGTGCAGAACTCTGCATAGTTGTAGATTTTGAAGTCCACCTTGGCACCATCTACAGGATTGCCTGCTGCATCTACGATTTCGAAATCGATGCGGGCAGAAGAACCATAGTTGTCGATGAGGTTGATCTCGGTATAGTTGGAAGTGCGGAGCATTACCTCCTCAGGACCATTGTAGTCGCCGAACGCCTTGGTATGCATCAGCATCGCACGGGATGCAGGAGCATTAAACCAAGCCAGGTTCAGTACAGCTTCCGGCTCGCAGGCTCCCAGGAAATACCAGGTTCCATCTGCCCAAGCCTCTACCCAGGCGTGGTTATCATCGGTATGTGCCCAGCGTGGGGTATAAACCTGGCGTGCAGGAATGCCAATAGCTCTCAGGGCAGCTACCGTAAAGGTACTCTGCTCACCGCAGCGGCCGTAAGCCGAACGGATAGTAGAAAGAGGAGCCGAAGTACGTCCATCGGATGGCTGATAGGTTACCAGCTCGTGGCACCAGTGGTTTACCTCGAGGATAGCATCCTTCATACCCATACCCTTTACGCGCTCCTTCAATTCCTTGAAAAATACCATACGCGAATTATCCAGGTTCTCATTGTTGATGCGTACAGGGAGCACGAAATGGCGGAAGAGCAACTCAGGCACCTTGTTTCCCCAAGCCATCTGCTGGCGTGCCTCGAAGCTGGTGCGCACATTTTCCAGGAAAAAGCTGGTAGGATAGTCGGTTACATCAGCCACAGGCATATAGGCATAGAGGAACTGCAAGGCTCCCTGCTCATCGGCTGTAGCTTTCTGCTGCTTGAGCATCTTCTGGTCATAAAACTGCTTACCTACAAGATTTACCTTCTGTTTGAAGGCCGTTTCCACTTTCGTGCGATAAGCTGCATCGGTAATGAAGTGGCCGTTTGCTGCCAACATTGTCTGCCAAGAGGCTAAGAATGTAATGGCGAACATTACTAAAAACTTTCTCATTGTTAGTTAGCTTTTTAATTATATTTATTATATTCCAGTTAATATATTGATGTTACGTTACAAACTTTCTGCAAAAATAATGTTTTTTTTCGAAATAATAGCCATCCCCAAAAGAAAAAATGTTATCTTTGCAGCAAATATTGAGAAATCAAGTAAAAAGAGAAAAAATTAGTAATAATCAAATAACTAAATAGAAAGAAAAATAGAAACTATGAACAGAGACGATTTTAAGTTTGAAATATGCGCCAACAGCGTAGAGAGCTGTCTGGCTGCGCAGGAAGGTGGAGCCAACCGTGTGGAACTGTGTGCAGGCATACCTGAGGGTGGCACTACCCCATCGTATGGCGAGATAAAAGTTGCCCGAAAGTTGTTGGATAAGACCTTGCTCCACGTCATCATCCGCCCTCGTGGTGGCGATTTTCTCTATACCCCTCTGGAGATTGAACGCATGGAGGAGGATATCTGCCTCTGCAGAGAACTGGGCGTTGATGGCGTAGTGATAGGATGCCTCACAGAGGATGGAGAAGTGGATATGGAGGCGAACCGCCGACTCGTGGAATTGGCGAAAGGCGGCAATGAACTGAAGCCGATGAGCGTTACTTTCCACCGGGCCTTCGACCGAGCAGCCAACCCTCAGAAAGCCTTGGAAGACATCATCTCCCTGGGTTGCGACCGCATCCTTACATCGGGTCAGCAACCTAAGGCTGTAGAAGGCGTAGCGCTTCTCTCAGAGCTCAAGCAGGCAGCAGCCGGACGAATCATCCTCCTTGCCGGATGTGGCGTAAACGAGGATAACATCCGCACCATCTTCGATGCTACCGGTATTCACGAATATCACTTCTCGGCAAGAGTCAACGTGCCGAGCAAGATGAAGCAGCTCAACACCAACGTGTATATGGGTGCCGAAGGTGCTGATGAAAGCAACTCTCCTGTTACTTCTGCTGAAAGAGTAAAGCAAACCATCGCCAACCTTTTGGGATAGGATTATTCTAAAACGAAAAAGTTTTTTCCGATAATAAGAAAGGATTTTTTCCGATAACGCAGACCGCGTTTTCCCACAAAATAGAAAAGTGTCGCAATTTCCAATATTCCAGGAGATTACGACACTTTTCCAATATAATATTCACACAATCTTAGAGTGCGATTTCCACAACCTTATCCATCTCTGTAGGAACCTCACCGAGATTCAGGAGCACACCGCCTTCGCACTTCTGAATCTTCACCGGCTTCTTGCTGGCAAAGTCGAAAGCCTTCTTCACCTTCTTGTTTCCGAGAGGCAGGAAGAGGCTCTTATCCTTCAGGTTCAGGATATGAACGAAGAGACGGTTTCCCTTCTGGGTAGTAACACCCCAATCATGAGGAGCCACGATGCCGCCACGGGTACCATAGATGGTTTCACCGTAAGTCTTCATCCACTCTCCCATTTCTGCCAAACGCTCCAAGGCAACTGCAGGAAGTTCGCCATCTGGCTGAGGGCCGATGTTCATCAGCAGGTTGGCATTCTTGCCAGCTGCATTCACCAGGTAATGTACCAGCGTCTTGGTAGATTTATAATCCTGGTCGGTAATCTTGTAACCCCACATACCATTCATCGTCTCGCAGGTTTCAAGAGGCAGGCGACTGATGTCCTGACCCGACAATCCTGCCTTATTCTCTCCAGGAAGATCACGCTCGAAAGCCTGAACATCCTCACCCTCGAAAGGAGAAGAGTGATGGTTGTTTACGATCAGGCAGCCTGGCTGCAGGCGATGGATAAGCGCATACTGCTCTGGTAACTGCCAATCGAAGTTAGGATTCTGATCCTGATCCCACCATCCATCAAACCAGATACATCTAACCTTACCGTAGTTGGTAAGAAGTTCTGTAAGCTGGTTGTTCATAAACTGATAGTAGCTCTTCCAGTTACCCTCAGGGTTAGGGCGTCCGGTACCTCTACCTGTTCTTCCCCAAACAGCATCCTCACGATACCAGTCGATATGAGAGTAATAAAGGTGCAAAGCGATGCCCTGCTTGTGGCACTCATCAGCCAGTTCCTTCACGATGTCGCGACGGAAAGGAGTAGCATCTACTATATTATAATCAGAATACTTGGTCTTGAACATAGAGAATCCCTCGTGGTGGCGAGTGGTAAAGCAGATGTACTTGGCACCTGAAGCCTTGATGGCAGCCACCCATTTAGCAGCATCAAACTTAGAAGGATAGAAACCGCCAGCCAGCTTGGCATACTCCTTGTAGTTCAGGTCCTTATTGGTCATTGTCCATTCGCCGGTAGCGAGCATGCTGTACAATCCCCAATGCAGGAAGATACCGAACTTATCGTCCTGGAACTGTTTGCGTGATTCCAGGTTTTCTGCTGATGGCTGATAATGCTGAGCCTTGTTTTCCTTGGCAGCATCATTCGCAACCATGGCATGAGCCGAAAGGCAAGAGCAACCCAAAGTAAGGATTGCGGCACATAATTGTGACTTAAAATTCATTTTAATTCCCATAATAAAATTGTTATAGTTAGTTATGATGGTGCAAATATACAACTTTTTTTTCAGAGCAAAGCGATAAAACACAAAAAACTATATATTATAGGATAAAAAAGATGTCTGCAGCGAGGATAAGGAAGACTGGGAATGGGGATAAGAAAGGAGTTTTAGGGAAGAATTTGGGGAAAGATGCAATGTTATCATAATTTAAAAGATATAATAAAATTATAATTTATTCAATTTTATTTGGAAGTTAGAAAAACTATTCGTATCTTTGCGTTGTCGGTCAGAAAGAAGTGCAGCAAAGCATCTGAAAAATAGGATATTCCCAGATATACAGCAGTACTTGTCTGATAACGACTACAAGAACAAGATTATTAATATAAAAAGAAGAAAGGAAACATTATGAAGAAATATGTATGTGACGTTTGTGGTTGGATTTATGATCCAGAAGTAGGAGATCCAGAGGGCGGCATCGCTCCAGGTACAGCATTCGAGGATATCCCTGATGATTGGGTTTGCCCTCTTTGCGGAGTAGGCAAGGACGATTTCAGCCTTGTTGAGGAATAAGTTGAAGGAAACGCCTGGTTTTCGGGCAATACATTCACTAAATAATAGGAGGAACATTATGACGAAGATTAGAGAAATCTACCGCTGCCAGATTTGTGGTAACGTAGTAGAAGTAGTGAACCCTGGAGCCGTACTTAGCTGCTGCGGTGAGCCGATGAAGCTCATGAAGGAGAACACCAGCGATGGTGCCAAAGAGAAACATGTGCCTGTGATAGAACCTATTGAGGGCGGCTACCGCATAACAGTAGGAAGTGTGGAGCATCCGATGCTCCCAGAGCATTACATCCAGTGGATTGAGTTGCTCACCCCTACCGATGTGCTCCGCCATGAGTTGAAACCAGGCGAAAAACCGGAAGCCATCTTCATGACAAGCGCTGAAGCCAAGGATGTTACGGCTCGCGAATACTGCAATCTCCACGGATTGTGGAAGGGATAAAGTACAGAGAAAAGATATAAGAGATCATTTTCCCGACATTGGGAAGATGATCTCTTTTTATCGTACAACAGCTGAAAAACACATGCACAACGGCTGTTATGCAAGCGCACAACAGCTGTTGTGCGGTCGTAGACATTAACACTTCCGGCAATTACTCCTATATCTTCCAGCAACTTCCATTATATGTCTCAAAGACTTTTGTTATACCTTTCAGGTACTTTTCCTATATCTTTCGATAACTATCCCTATATCTTTCAATAACCTTCCCTATATACCTCAACGTTCTCTCCTATATCTTCCTGCATCCGCAAGCGTTTCACTTGTTTTTCCATCATCAATTTTCCCTCATCTATGATTTTTAGTTAATTTTCCACGATTTCTTCGTATCTTTCATTTATAATGTGTAACTTTGCACCCAGAAATTTAAACGTTTAAAGATAAAATGGCATTAAAATGTGGTATTGTAGGCCTCCCAAACGTGGGTAAGTCTACACTGTTCAACTGTCTGTCTAGTGCAAAGGCACAGGCAGCTAACTTCCCTTTCTGTACTATCGAACCAAACTTGGGCGTCATCACCGTACCAGATGAGCGACTCAACAAGTTGGCAGAGATTGTTCACCCAGGACGCATCGTCCCAGCTACTTGCGAAATCGTAGATATCGCAGGTCTCGTAAAGGGTGCCAGCAAGGGCGAAGGTCTTGGTAATAAATTCTTGGGAAATATCCGTGAGTGCGATGCTATCATCCACGTAATCCGCTGCTTCGACGATGATAACATCGTGCGCGAAGGTGGCGCCAAGGTTGACCCATTGGAGGATAAGAGCGTTATCGATACAGAGTTGCAGCTCAAAGACCTGGAAACCATCGAATCTCAGCTCGCCAAACAGCAGAAGACTGCTGCTGCCGGCAACAAGGATGCCAAGCTGATGGTTACCGTTCTGGAGGCTTACAAGGCTGTTCTGGAGCAGGGAAAGAACGCCCGTGGTGTAACTTTCGAAAGCAAGGAAGAGCAGAAGGTGGCTCACGACCTTTTCCTTCTCACAACCAAACCTGTGCTCTACGTAGCCAATGTAGATGAAGCTTCTGCCAAGACCGGCAACGAGTATAGCAAGAAGGTAGAGGAAATCGCCAAGGAAGAAGGTGCCGAGTGCATGATCATCGCTGCCAAGACTGAGGAAGACATCGCTTCTCTCGAAACCTACGAAGACAAGCTGATGTTCCTCGAAGAGCTCGGCCTGGAAGAGAGCGGCGTAAACCGACTCATCAAGAAGGCATACGCCCTGCTGAACCTTGAAACATTCATCACCGCAGGTGAGATGGAGGTGAAGGCATGGACCTATCACAAGGGCTGGAAGGCTCCTCAGTGTGCCGGAGTAATCCACACCGACTTCGAGAAGGGATTCATCCGTGCAGAGGTTATCAAGTATGATGACTATATCAAGTATGGGTCTGAAGCTGCTGTACGCGAGGCTGGTAAGCTCGGCATCGAGGGCAAGGAGTACATCGTACAGGATGGCGACATCATGCACTTCCGCTTCAACGTATAACGATTATGATGGCAAATCTGCTTAACTATATCGTATGGGACCCGGATCCCATCTTGGCTCACCTGGGTCCTATCTCCATCAGATACTACGCCACCTGCTGGATGGTAGGCTTGCTGCTGGGTTATCTGATGATGCACCGCCTCTACAAGGAGCAGAAGCTGGGCGAGGATAAGTTTGAACCGCTCTTCATCTACCTCTTCGTCGGCATCCTGGCGGGTGCCCGACTGGGACACTGCATCTTCTACCAGCCGGAATACTTCCTCACCCAGTGGGATCACGTGGTAGAGATGTTCATCCCGATGCATCACATGGCAGACGGCAGCTGGAAATTCACGGGATATGAAGGTCTGGCTAGCCACGGAGGCGTACTGGGACTGTTCATCGCCATCTGGCTCTACTGCCGCAAGACGAAGGTGGGCGGCTGGACATTACTCGACAATATGGGTATCGTATCAGGCATCACCGCCTGCTTCATCCGCCTGGGCAACCTGATGAACTCCGAGATCATCGGCAAGGTAACCAATGTGCCTTGGGCATTCATCTTCGTCAAGGAAGATCAGTATCCGCGTCATCCCGGCCAGCTCTACGAGGCGATAGCCTATCTCGTCATCTTCCTCCTCATCCTCTTCATCTATAAGAAGAAGGGGCCTAAAAGTGTGGGAAGCGGACTTTATTTCGGCCTTTGCCTTACCCTCATCTTCACCTTCCGTTTCTTCGTGGAATACACCAAGGAGATTCAGGTGGCTTTCGAGGCAGGATTGCCTATGGATATGGGCCAGATATTGAGTCTTCCGCTCATCATAGCGGGAGTATGGAGCATCGCCTCCAGCTCTAAGCGGGCAGCGAAAAAGGAAAACAAAGCATAAATACGATGATAGAAGTTTCGTTCCATCCAGATGTGTGGGGCGGAACTTTTATTGTTTAAAGCCAGCGATATGGTAGTCTTATCGCATACATGGTATCCTGCTTATATATATAATAAGGTATAAACAACAACTATAATATGAATAGAAGCATCATTCTCCACCTTCTCGCCGCACTTCTTCTGGTAAGCTGCGGATATCAGGGCAAATCATCCTCTCCTTCCTCTCAGGATGGGGGCAAGGACAATCTGCCCGCCCATGTAAGGCTCATCAGCACCACTCCCGTCAAGGATCAGGGCGAGAGCGAACTCAGCTGGGCATACGCCATGCTCGCTACCATAGAGAGCGAACATATCATGAAGGGTGACTCCGTGAACCTCTCCGTGGCTTACATCGCCCGAATGATGCTCCAGGAGAAAGCCATCGAGTACTATCTCTCGCAAGGCAGCAAGCCCATCAGCATGCGAGGCATGGCTTCCATGCTCATACATTATATAGATAAGTATGGTGCACAACCCTACGACAGCTACGAAGATCCGAAGGATATCAACTACAAGACGCTCTGCCGGAAGGTGGAGCAGCTCTGCGATGCAGCCATCTCACAGAAGTCGGGGTTCGGAAAGCTGAAGGATGATCTCGACAATCTCTTTGATCAGGAGATAGGCTACATGCCCGCCAAGCAGGTTCACATGCTCGGTGCCGAATATACCCCGCTGGAGTTCGCCCACAGCGTATGCTACCCGGAAGAGTATGTATCGCTCACCAGCTTCACCCATCACCCTTACCGCGAGTACTTCGCCCTGGAGATTCCCGACAACCGTCAGCACGACTCCTACCTCAATCTGCCGCTGGATGAGATGATGCTCCATATCCAGAAGGCGATAGAGAACGGCCACCCGGTATGCTGGGAGGGCGATATTTCAGAAGAAGGCTTTATCCACGCCAAGGACAACTATGTGGATATCTCTAAAAACGAACGCCCCGTAACCCCTACCTCCCGCCAGGAGGAGTTTGAGCAGCTGCGCACCACCGATGACCACGTGATGGAAATAATCGGCACCTTCCTGAAAGACGAGCAGCGATACTACGTCTGCCGCAACTCAGCAGGAAAGAAGTGGGGCAACCAGGGACTCATCTATCTCTCTGAAGACTATCTCCGCCTCAAGACCATTGCCGTATTCATGAGCGAAGAAGCCTTTCTCTTCGATAGGAAGTAAAATGGTTGATGTAGGTCAAATATCTGCTTCATAACACTTGTGTGCGCACACATATAGTTGACATACATCAAAAAATCGGGCTTTTTTCGCATTTTCTCCATAAAAGTTTTGGTGGAATGGCAAAATCGTCGTACCTTTGCATCGTCAATAAGACAAAAGGTTATTAGGTTTTTAGGTTAAGATTGTTAGTTGTTTATAGGTTATTAGTTATAAGGTAATAAAAAAGATTGTTTATTCAAGGACGACGAAAAGAAATTTTGTTTAGGTTATTAGGTTTTTAGGTTTAAGATTGTTAGTTGTTTAGTTTTAGGTTATTAGTTTTAAGGTAAGAAAAAAAGATTGTTTATTCAGTGAGAACAGGATAATGTCGATAGGTTAAGCGTAACTTAAGGTAAAAAAAGACATGTATCGGATAACAAGATGATGCCTGTGAGCAGTAAATGACTGCTTCGGGCGCCGCAATGGAGAAAAGCTTGTGAAAGCGATAATCTCCTTTGAGTTATGAAAAATTTGGGAATATAGCATTAAAGGTGCGCAATTTCGAGAGAATCGAAGTTGCGCACTACTTTTTTATATGCAATCCGCCAAGTTCTTATATACAATCCGCCCCCTTCCTACGGGCATTCTAGAGGTATTTTAGGCATAATCCCCTCATTTTTATGATAATATACACTAAATAATTTTGTATTACCACCGAAAAGTTGTACTTTTGCAAAAGATAATAAATAACAAGGTAATATGGCAAAACATCCTCTTTGGAACGACGATTATTGGCTCCTGCTACTCCAGCTGTACCAGAAGAAGCCGATGGGAGTAAAGCCCTTATATTCAAAGGGTATAGTCGATTTGAGCTTGGAACTGCACATCCAGCCGGAATATCTGCACGCACAGATGTTCAAGCTGCAGCGCATCACGCCTCGCATCAAGCGTCTATGGGATAAATATGCCGATAATCCACGTCTCCTATCCCACGACATCAAGATTCTCCGATCTATGAACGGATGCGGAAATGCCAAGGATTTCTTTGCAGGAGTAGAAGTAAAGGAGTCGTTCGAGAAAGATTGGGAACCTCTCGCTGAAGAGCCATCGCTCAACCCCGTGAAGCTCATCATCATCCTCGACCTCTACTTCCAGCTCACTCCCATCACCATGGTGGCTGAAACGCCGGAAATCATCAACCTGGGAAAACTCATCAAGGTATCACCCAAGCTGATTGCAGAAGTGATGGGCGTTTACCAATACTGCGACCCTTATCTCAACCGCCAGCAAGCACCTGACAGCAAGCTGATTAGCGCATGCAAGGATATCTGGCACAGATATGGTAACGGAAACCCAGACAAGCTGAACCAGCTTGCCATCAACCTGCAGGAATACTACAAGTAGAACAGAAAAAAGAATACTGCAAGCAGAAAAAACACTGCAGGCAGAACAGAAAAAAAGATATATAAACAGCAAAAGCTCAACTCAAGAATAAAGATATGGCTCAAAAACTCATTCAGACACAGGCACAGAAGCTGCAACAGCTACAAAAACTCTCCGCCCAGCAGATGCTGCAGGTGAAGCTCCTGGAGATGCCCCTCACCGAACTCGAGGAGAGCATCAATGCCGAACTGGACGATAATCCTGCACTGGAGAGTGAGAATCCAGACGATATGCTCAGCGAAAGCTACGATGGAGATTCTCCGCTGGAACATGATGCAGATAGCAGTAATAGCGACAGTGATACTGATTCTGATGATGCCTACGAGGCACAGTCGGAGAAGGAAGAGAGAAAAGACGAGTTCGACCAGGCACTGGAAAGCATCGGACAGGATGACCAGATGCCCGATTACAGCTCCGACAAATACGGCAACCAGGACACAGCCGAATACGAAGAAATGGTGTATGGAGACACCACGTCCTTCTACGACAAGCTGAAGGAGCAGATGGATATGCAGAACCTCACCGACAAGGAAAAGGAAGTGATGGAATATCTCATCGGATCGCTCGACGACGACGGCCTGCTTCGCAAGGATCTCGACAGCATCAGCGATGAGCTGATGATCTATCACAACATCGATGTAACCGAGAAGGAGATAGAGCACGTGCTCCATGTCCTGCAGAGCTTCGACCCTGCGGGCGTAGGCGGAAGAAGCCTTCAGGAATGCCTCCTGCTTCAGGTAAAGCGAATGCCGAAAGGCGTACTCCGCAAGACCATGGAAGAGGTATTCACCGACTACTTCGATGAGTTTACCAAGAAGCACTGGGACAAGATCAAGGCAGGATTGGAACTCAATGATACCCAGCTTGATACCCTGCAGCAGGAAATCAGGAAACTGAACCCGAAACCGGGTGCTTCGATGGGAGAAACCGAAGGCAGAAACATCCAGCAGATTACCCCCGACTTCATCGTAGATACCAACGACGACGGCTCCATCACCTTCAGCCTGAACCGCGGTCACATTCCGGAGCTCACCATATCTCCATCCTTCACCGACATGATAGAGCAATACCGCAATCACAAGGACAAGATGAGCAGAGCCGAGAAAGAAGCCCTGTTCTATGCCAAGGGAAAGGTGGACAAGGCACAGGGATTCATCGAGGCAATCAAGCAGCGGCAGCATACCCTCATCGTAACCATGAAAGCGATTATCGACATCCAGCGACAGTTCTTCCTGGATGGAGACGAAGCCGACCTGAAACCGATGATTCTCAAGGATGTAGCCGAAAGAACCGGATTGGATATCAGCACTATATCGCGAGTGAGCAACGTGAAGTATGCACAGACCAAATGGGGCATCTTCCCACTCAAGTTCTTCTTCACCGATGGCTATACCACCGAGGATGGCGAGGAACTGTCAACCCGCAAGATCAAGATTGCCCTTCAGGAAATCATAGCGCACGAAGATAAGAAGAAACCATTGAGCGATGAAGCATTGTCAAAGGCGTTGAAGGAAAAAGGATTCCCTATCGCCCGACGCACCGTAGCGAAGTATCGCGAACAATTCAATATTCCAGTAGCACGATTAAGAAAATGAAAGAGAAGAATATCATATTCACTGCACGAATCATGAGCATGATCTTCACCCCCTTCTATCTGCCGATAGTGGGATTGATAGCACTGTTCATCTTCAGCTACATGTCATTGTTGCCGATGATGTACAAGCTGGTGATGCTTGCCATGGTGTATCTGCTCACCGTGATGGCACCCTCGCTGCTCATCCATCTCTACCGGCTCTGTCAGGGATGGACATCCCACGAACTGGGCAGAAAGGAGCGCCGTCTCGTGCCCTATATCATCTCCATCGTGTGCTACTTCGCCTGCTTCTTCTGGATGGAGTACCGCAACACTCCCCGCGTCATCAGCATCATCGTGGTAGTGGCACTCACCATCCAGATGGTATGTGCCCTCATCAATATATGGTGGAAGATCAGCACCCATACAGCCGCCATCGGAGGCGTGGCAGGCGGACTGGTATCCTATTCCATCGCCTTCTCTTTCAACCCGCTGTGGTGGCTCTGCTTCGTGCTGATACTGGCAGGAGCCGTAGGAACGGCGCGCATGATACTGCGACAGCACTCGCTCTCACAGGTAGTTACGGGCTTCCTCGTAGGAGCCGCCTGCGCCATCCTGGTCATCTGAAGCCTGCACCATCCTGGACACCTGATTCCGGTGCCGTACAAGGAACATAGAAAAAAGAATTAATAACATAATATAGTAAGAAATGAAACCATTAGTAAGCATTATCATGGGCAGTACCAGTGATCTGCCTGTTATGGAAAAAGCATGTAAGTGGTTGAACGACAACCAGATTCCTTTCGAGGTAAATGCCCTCTCTGCGCACCGCACACCGGATGCAGTAGAATCATTTGCCAAGGGAGCCAAGGAGCGTGGCGTAAAGGTAATCATCGCCGCTGCCGGTATGGCTGCCGCCCTTCCTGGTGTTATCGCAGCATCTACCCCACTGCCAGTTATCGGTGTGCCAATCAAGGGTATGCTCGATGGTCTTGATGCCATGCTCAGCATCATCCAGATGCCTCCTGGCATTCCTGTGGCTACTGTTGGTGTGAATGCAGCTCAGAACGCTGCCATCCTCGCTGCCGAGATGATTGCCCTTGCCGATGAGGAAGTGGCTCAGAAGGTAGAGGCATGGAAGGCTGGTCTTGGTGCCAAAATCGAGAAGGCAAACCAGGATCTGGCTGAGGTGAAATACGATTTCAAGTGCAATTAATCTAATCCGATATGTCTCTTTCCGGGGGCATATCCCATCTTAAACATTATGGTAGATTTATTCAATTATACCCGCCGTGCCTCTTCTGTGGCACATATCGGAGCCCTCGACCTGGGTGGCGATAACCCTATCCGCATCCAGTCGATGACCACCACCAATACCAATGATACTGAGGCTTGCGTCCGTCAGGCAGAGGAAATCATCAAGGCTGGCGGCGAACTGGTGCGCTTCACCACACAGGGTTCCCGCGAGGCAGAGAATATGAAGAACATCAATGCCGGCATCCGTGCCGACGGCTATCAGACTCCACTCGTTGCCGATGTTCACTTCAATCCTAACGTTGCCGATGTGGCTGGACTCTACTGCGAGAAGGTGCGCGTAAACCCGGGCAACTACGTGGATCCTGCCCGCAAGTTCATCAAGCAGGAATATACAGATGAGGAGTACGCCCACGAACTCCAGAAGATTGAGGACCGCTTCGTGCCTTTCCTCAACATCTGCAAGGAGAACCATACTGCCATCCGCATCGGCGTGAACCACGGTTCACTCTCCGACCGCATCCGCAACCGCTATGGCGATACCCCTGAGGGCATCGTAGAGAGCTGCCTCGAATTCCTGCGCATCTGCAAGAAGGAGAATTTCCACGATGTGGTTATCAGCATCAAGTCATCCAATACCGTTGTGATGGTCCGCTCCATGCGCCTCCTGGTTGAAGAAATGGAGAAGGAAGGCATGAATTACCCACTCCACCTCGGCGTAACCGAAGCTGGCGAAGGCGAGGATGGCAGAATCAAGAGTGCCGTAGGCATCGGTGCCCTGCTGGCAGACGGCATCGGCGATACCGTTCGAGTAAGCCTCAGCGAGGAGCCTGCTGCAGAGATTCCGGTGGCTCGCCATCTGGTGGATTACATCGGCAGAAAGAAGGGTCAGCTGCTCATCCCGGCTGCAGCTTGTCCTAGCTTCGACTGGCTGCACCCTACCCGCCGCGAAACAGTGGCTGTAGGCAATATCGGCGGCAGCAACGTACCTGTAGTCATCAGCAACCGAATTAACGGCGAGAGCACCGTTTGTGAGAACAAGGATGCTACGCCTGATTATATCTATATAGGCGGTAAGATGCCTAAGCAGTTTGTGCCAGGTCAGAGCTACATCGTAGATTACAATGTTTACGAGACGCTGAACAGCAAGCCTGAAACCACCGGTGCCAAGCTCTACCCTATCTTCCCTGCCATGGCAATGCCGCTCATCGCCAGCATCAAGGCCGACATGAAGTTCCTCACCCTGCAGTTTGGTACTCCTGCCGAGGAGTATATCGCCTGCCTGAAGGCTCATCCTGAGGTGGTGGTTATCTGCGTCAGCAATCATCAGAACCGCCTGGGCGACCAGCGTGCATTGGTTCATGAGATGATGAATGCCGGCTTGAAGAACCCTGTGGTTTTCGCCGAGATGTACCAGCATAGCAAGGAGGAGAAGAGCGACTTCCAGCTGGAGGCAGCAGCCGATATGGGAGCCTTGATGATTGATGGTCTGACCGATGGTATCTGGCTGATGAACGATGGCGACATCCCTGCCCAGACAGTAGATGAAACCGCTTTCGGCATTCTTCAGGCAGCCCGTCTGCGCACCAGCAAGACCGAGTATATCAGTTGTCCAGGTTGTGGCAGAACCCTCTACGATCTTCGTGAAACCATCGCCAAGATCAAGGAGGCAACCAAGCATCTCAAGGGCTTGAAGATAGGCATCATGGGCTGCATCGTGAATGGTCCTGGCGAAATGGCGGATGCCGATTACGGCTACGTAGGCGCCGGTCCTAACCGAGTAAGTCTCTACCGCAAGCAGGTTTGCGTAGAAAAGAATATTCCGCAGGAGGTGGCAGTAGAGCATCTGCTCGCCCTCATCGACTCGGATAAGCAATAATTCGGCTCTTCTGAATAAGAGCAATACCCCAGATAAAAGAGGAAATGCCGTTCCTGCATTTCCTCTTTTTTTAAAATAAATTACTCAGTGACTCAGTGAGTCACTTTTTGCTGCTGATGGATATTCTACTTAACTATCTTACTGGAAGAACTTTAAGACAAAAAACTATATTTCCGGAAACACAACTCAACGCTTCTTTCTTCTAAAAACTACGAGTTAGGATTATTAACGCAGTTACAAATTGAAAGCTGCAGAAAATCGCCCCTTATCGCCAACCAAAATTTGGTGGTTCCCCCAAAAAGCCGTATCTTTGCACTGTCATTCTGAGATAAGACGCCAACGTTATCTTTAAGTTAATCTCCCACTTTTAATATGGCTTTTTCACAAAAAAGATGTATCTTTGCAGCGGAAAAGGAGACAATGGCTGATTTGGCTCCCGTAATCATCAAAAACGGATAAGATTATGGCTGATACTAAGTTACTCCTGGTTGAGGATGATGAAAACCTCGCCTATATGGAGAAAAGCTGCTTCGAGGATATCATCGGAGGATATGAGGTGAAAACCGCCGTTAACGGCAAGGAAGGACTGAAGGCGTGGAGAGACTTTCAGCCCGATGTCATCGTATCGGATATCGACATGCCCATCATGGACGGCATCGAAATGGTGAAGAATATCAGAGAGGTGGATGGAGAAACCATCATCCTCTTTACTACCGGTCTCACTTCGCCCAAGGATCTGAAGGCAGGTTATGCCGCCGGAGCCAACAACTATATCAAGAAGCCTTTTATTCCTGAAGAGCTGGATGCACACATCCACAGCCTTATCCAGCTGAAAGCCGGAAAACGCAGCGAGAACGCCAGCAGCCAGATCAAGCTGGGAAGATATACACTGGATGCCAACCACGCCACCCTGAAAGATACGCAGGAAGGCAACGAGAAGATGCTTACCGCCCGGGAGGCAAAAATCCTCGAACTGCTGGCGGTAAACAAGAACGAGGTGGTGCGCCGGGAAGCCGTACTGAGCCGCTTCTGGGGCGTGGAAGACAAGGATTACTTCGCTTCCAGAAGCCTGGATGTATTCATCAAGAAAATCCGCACGGCACTGGAAGACGAACCAGCCGTAGAACTGAAAACCATCAGAGGAGTGGGATTCAAGCTCATCGCAGAATGAGCATCCCCCACCCCCGCATAACATTATACGAGAATCAAATTAGAATAAAGAAAAAAAGACAGAAAAGACATCATTATGCTGAAAGCGATATTATACTACATACTGTTCCTGGCTGAATATCTCAGCACCATCTTCCTGGGAGGATTCATGGTGGGACTCTACATGGCACTGAACATCCCTTCGGGCTCCCACAGCCAGCAGATAGGAGCCCTGGAGGAATCCATCTATCCGTTTATGTTTGTCATCGGATTTCTGGGCATACTCATCGTATGGTTCACCTTCGGACATTACAAATTCTCCAGGTTCTCGCTTGGAAAGGTGGTTCCTGCTGCCAAATGGAAGGCGATGACCATTTGCACCATGCCGATTATGGGCTTCACCATGGTCTTCTATTCCATCATGAACCTCTTCCATCTCGACTTCCTGCCCAAGCAGATGATGGAGATGAGCTATCTCGGCTTCCTGCCTTACAATATCATCGGATCTTTTATATCTGTCTATATCTTCTTCGGTGCCATTCAGGAAGAACTGATCCGCTGCGGCAAGAAGAGATGGGTGCAGCTGCTTACCCTCTCGATCATGATGCTGCCTGCATGCATGATGTCGGTAACAACCAGTGGTGATATCAATGTAGATCTGACCGTGCTCGGTTTTATCTCCCTCTGCTATTGCAGCTGGATATACAGCAAGACGCGCAGCACCATCATTCTCATCGTGCTCTATTTCATATCCAGTCTGGTTCCCTTCCATTTTGAATCGAAAGTGCTCGGCATATTGCTCCTGATAGCCGGCACAGCCTTAACTATAGGTGGATTCGCTGCCCTGAGCAGGAAACTGCCTGAAATGCTTGTGAAAGATGAAGACGAATAGAGCCAAGGCACTCAGCACCACGGCACTGATAGCCGTGCTCTGCATGCAGCTGTTCTGGATGTGGAACTCGCTGCAGATGACCGTTCATCAGATGGGATATGAGACGCCCTGGAACCTGGCACCGGATGTCAGGGCACAGGCATTACTCGCTGCCTTCTACGAAAGCAAATTCACCCTTCTCACCTCGCTCCTTACAACGGTGGTGATCATCCTGAGCCTCATCGACCAAATCAACTACATCGATGAGCAGGAAAGGGTGCGACTGCTGCGCGAGGACTTCTCCTATGCGATGGTTCACGACATGAAGTCGCCGCTCACCTCCATCATCATGGGAACCAAGTATCTGCACAGCGGTGTACTGGAAAAGAAGCCGGAAATGAAGGAGAAATATTTCTGCATCGTAGAAGACGAGGCGCAGCATCTGCTTGCCCTCATCAACCGCCTGCTCACTATCTCGAAACTGGAGCACGGCAAGCTGCATATCCAGAAGGCGGAAGTAAATTTGGAAACGATGATAGAGGATGTGGTGGATAAATACAAGGCGAAATCAGCGAAACCGATCCATATCATCACCCGGTTTGGAGCCACCTCTGCCCTAGCCGACGAGGAATATCTGAAGGAGGCAATCAGCAATCTGGTGGATAACGCCACCAAGTACTCGAAGGAGGAAATCAACATTGAGATTTCCACCCTGGAGGATGACAGTAACGTGTATATCAAGGTTTTCGATGAGGGTATCGGCATAGCCAAGAGCGAACTGAAGACCATCTTCAACCGCTTTGAGCGCGCCGCTGAGCACGAAAAGGATGCCCGTAAGACCCGTGGCGGCTTCGGCATCGGTCTGAACTACGTGCTGCAGGTAATCAACGCCCATAGCGGTAAGATAAGTGTGAAGAGCGAGAAAGACAAGTGGTCGGAGTTCACCATCTCGCTGCCGAAATAATCAGACAGCAGCTTATTTCAAACATAACATAAAATAAATAGGAATTATGGACTTAAAAGGAATCTACACAGCCGATGCCAACCGCTATGGCGATGCAGAGGCACTTTACAAGAGATGCGGCAAGAGCGGAGTCTTGCTGCCTAAGATTAGTCTGGGATTCTGGCACAACTTCGGAGGAGTGGATCCTTACGAGAGAAGCCGTGCCATCACCCATTATGCCTTCGACCACGGAATCACTCACTTCGACCTTGCCAACAACTATGGTCCTCCTTACGGAAGCGCTGAGGAAACCATGGGCAGACTGATGAAGGATGATTTCCAGCCTTATCGCGACGAACTCTTCATCTCTACCAAGGCGGGATACGATATGTGGGAAGGTCCTTACGGCAACTGGGGCTCTCGTAAGTATCTGATGGCAAGCCTCGACCAGAGTCTCAAGCGCATGAATCTCGACTATGTGGATCTCTTCTACAGTCATCGCTACGACCCGAATACGCCGCTTGAGGAAACTCTCCAGGCTATGGTAGATATCGTGAAGCAGGGCAAGGCACTCTATCTCGGCATCAGCCGATGGCCACTGGAAGCCCTGAAGTTCGCAGATAAATACCTGAAGGAGCGCGACTGTCCGCTGCTCATCTTCCAGGACAGACTCAACATGCTCGACCGTGCGCCGCAGGAGAACGGAACCCTCGACTACTGCCACGAAAACGGCATCGGATTCATCTCCTTCTCTCCCCTCGCCCAAGGTCTTCTCACCGACCGCTATCTCAACGGCATCCCAGCCGATAGCCGTATGGCAAAGGAGCACTTCCTGAAGCACAGCGCCCTGACTCCGGAACTCCTGGAACAGTTGAAGCAATGGAATGCGGAAGCCGGCGAACGTGGAGAAACCCTTGCCGAAATGGCGCTGGCGTGGATTCTGCACCAGAAAGGCGTAACCAGCGTGCTGGTAGGTGCCAGCTCTGCTGCCCAACTGGAAAAGAACATGAAATGCGTTCATGCCAAGGCATTCTAGAAATAGATAGTAGCCAGCTAAAATATCAGGTTTTAGTGGCTACTATTTTTGTTTTTATACCTTATTATATATCTTTATGCGCCTTTTAGTATGATTTTTCAAAGAAAAGCAGTACCTTTGTACCCAAAATAGAAATTTGCATTCATGAATACAAAGATAAACGAATTTGAAGTGATGGCACCTGTGGGCTCGCGCGAGTCTTTGGCTGCCGCTATTCAGGCTGGTGCCGACTCCGTATATTTCGGAATCGGCAAGTTGAACATGCGTTCACATTCTGCCAATCATTTTACTATCGACGACCTGCGTGAGATTGCTGCCACCTGCAACGAGCATGGCATCAAGACTTACCTCACCGTCAACACAGTGATTTACGACAACGACATCCCTACGATGAAGGAAATCATTGATGCTGCCAAGGAGGCAGGCATCTCTGCCGTCATCGCCAGCGATGTGGCTGTGATGAGCTATTGCAATGAAGTAGGAGAGGAAGTGCACCTTTCCACACAGTTAAATATCTCAAACACAGAGGCTTTGAAGTTTTATGCACGCTTTGCAGATGTTTCCGTTCTGGCACGTGAATTAAACATGGACCAGGTGAAGCATATCCATGAGCAGATAGAGCAGCAGAATATCTGCGGCCCTATGGGCAAGCAGATTCGCATCGAAATGTTCTGCCATGGCGCCCTGTGCATGGCTGTATCGGGCAAATGCTATATGAGCCTTGCCAATGCCAACCGCTCTGCCAACCGTGGCGAATGCGTTCAGATTTGCCGCCGCAGCTATACCGTTACGGATAACGAAACCGGCAACCAGCTGGAAATCGACAACAAGTATGTAATGAGTCCGAAGGATCTGAAGACCATCCGCTTCATCGACCGCATGATGGATGCCGGTGTACGCGTCTTCAAGATTGAGGGTCGTGCCCGTGGTCCTGAATATGTATATACCGTAGTGAAATGTTATAAGGAGGCGATAGCTGCCGTGCTCGACGGAACCTTTACCGAGGAGAAGAAGGATGCCTGGGATGAAAGACTTGCCACCGTCTTCAACCGTGGTTTCTGGGATGGTTACTACCAGGGGCAGACCCTCGGCGAGTGGAACAAGCACTATGGTTCTGTGGCTACCGAGAAGAAGGTGCTCGTGGGCAAGGTGATGAAATACTTCTCCAAGCTGGGCGTGGCAGAAGTTGCCGTAGAAGCTTCTACCTTCGACAAGGGCGAAAAACTTCTGATTACGGGTAACACTACCGGCGTGATGTATCTCAATGCCGATGAAATCCGCTACGACCTGAAGCCTGTGGAAACAGCGCAGCAGGGTTGGAGAGTGTCTATCCCTGTACCGGATAAGGTGCGCCCTAACGATAAGCTCTATAAGTTGATTACAGTAAACGAAATTAAAGAAATAAAATAATGGCAACAATTAATGAATTGCAGGATGAAGTGGTAGAGGAGTTCCAGGATTTCTCCGACTGGATGGATAAGTATCAGATGCTCATCGACTTGGGAAACGAGTTGGCTCCTCTCGACGAGAAATACAAGAACGAGCAGAACCTTATAGACGGCTGTCAGAGCCGCGTATGGTTGCAATGCGACTACGAGGATGGCAAGCTCGTATTTACAGCCGATAGCGATGCCCTCATCGTAAAGGGAATCATCGCCCTTCTGATTCGTGTATTGAGCGGTCATACTCCAACAGAGATTATGGATACCGACCTCTATTTCGTAGAGAAGATTGGCTTGAAAGATCACTTGAGTCCTACCCGCAGCAATGGTCTGCTGGCGATGATCAAGCAGATTCGCATGTACGCCCTGGCTTACAAGACCAAGGAGGCGGAAGCATAAATATACAAAAGAGTAGGGGGATACCCCCTCATTTCAGAATAACTATGCGTAAATTAAGAACGATAGAGATGAATCGCCTCACCCTGGAGGAATTCAAGGAGGCAGAGAAGCTTCCATTGATAGTAGTCCTGGATGATGTGCGATCATTATATAATGTGGGAAGCGTGTTCCGCTCCTGCGATGCCTTCCGTGTAGAGGCGGTGTATCTCTGTGGCATCACCGCCACTCCTCCCAATACCGAAATCCACAAGACGGCACTGGGCGGCGAAGACAGCGTGGATTGGGAGTACTTCAAGACCACCGAAGAGGCTGTGGAAAAGCTGAAGCAGAAAGGCTACTTTGTGTATAGCATCGAGCAGGTAGAGGGTTCTACCAAGCTTCAGAACCTACCCGAGGCTCATGAGGAGCTTTTCAAACAGGAGAAAGAATCCGAAAAGCAGGAGAATTCTTCCCTCCCTAAAGGCTACGCCGTTATCTTCGGCAACGAGGTGAAAGGTGTGAAGCAGAACATCGTGGATATGAGCGATGGCTGCCTGGAGATTCCACAGTTTGGCACCAAGCATTCCCTGAATGTCAGTGTAACAGCCGGCATCGTGGTTTGGGAATTCGCCAAACTTCTGAAGTTATAAACAAAAATCAGGTTATCAATACAATAATCCCCGATAAAGCAGCCAGGCTCTATCGGGGATTTTCTTATTTCAGATATTCTCCAAAATCTGTCAATCTCATATCACCCTTCTTCAGGAAGGTATCGTGCATGGCGAGGGCGGCACGCATGCTCTGTGGCTCGTGTCCCTTCTCTGCAAACTTCAGATACTCACGGAGCATAGGGCGATAATCCGGGTGCGCACAGTTTTCGATAATCTCTTTGGCACGGCGCAATGGGCCTTTGCCACGGAGATCGGCTACTCCCTGCTCGGTAACGATAACATCCACATCGTGCTCGGTACTGTCCACGTGACTGCACATAGGAACAATGGCTGAAATGCAACCGTTCTTAGTGGTACTCTGGGTGGTGAAGATAGAGATGAAACCATTGCGCTCGTAGTCGCAGGAACCTCCGATACCATTCATCAGCTTGCTGCCGCAGATGTGGCTGGAGTTCTCATTGCCGTAGATATCACACTCGATAGCGGTGTTCATAGCGATGACACCCAGTCGGCGAATCACCTCAGGAGAGTTCGAAATCTCGCTCTGGCGGATGGTGAGATACTTCTTGAAGTAATCAATATCATCATACACCTCTTTCAATGTATCATTGGTAACGGTGAGCGAAGAGCAGGAAGCATCCTTGATTCTTCCCTCGCGCATGTATTTCACTACGGCATCCTGAACCACCTCGGTATAAACGCTGAACACAGGCACGTTAGGATTCTGTCCCAATGCCTCAAGAACGGCGTTGGAAGTTACGCCCACACCGCTCTGCAAAGGCAGGAACTGAGGAGGAATATGCCCCTTCTTCAAGTCGCTGACCAGGAAATCAGCCACATTGTGTCCCATCTGCTCGGTTACAGGATCGAGTGGCTTGAAGGCACGCGCCTCCTCCGGGATGTTGCATTCCACCACACCCACAATCTTATGTGCATCAATTTCCACATACTCCTTACCTATTCTATCGCCCACATTCAAGATTGGGATAGGTGTGCGGAACGGGCATTCTGCTATCTCATACACATCGTGCAGATAGCGAGAAGCTGGACTGTGGAAAGTATTCTTCTCGATGAGCACTTTTTTCGCCAGGCGGACGATGGTAGGAACAATGCCGCCGGCAGAGGTAAGGAATGCCTTGCAGGTAGTTTCGCCTTCTTCCAAATCAGAAACTTCAATGATGGCAAGGTCTATCTCTCCATAGAAACCACGGCGCAGACGCTCAGCCATGTGCCCGAGATGCATATCCTCATAATCTATCTCGCCCAGGTTGGTATGAGTTCTAAAATCCTTGTTGGTAGAAAATGGCGCACGGAACTTGATGGCATGAGCTGCCGCCATGTCACCCTCAATACTTTGTGAAGTAGAAGCACCTGTCAGGATGCCTACTTGAAATGGTCTGCCTGCCTCATGCTCAGCCACGGCTCTCTTGGAGAGTTCGCGGAAGGTAGCCTTAGGCACGCCGTTTGGAGTAAAACCACTCAAACCGATTGTATCTTGATCGTTAATCATCGCTGCTGCTTCGGCAGCGCTTAATCTAATATACGCCATTTTCTTCTTTCTTAATATTCATTAGCGGAACTGATAGCCGCATTCTAAATAATTGATACCTATTTGTGGCTGCAAAGTTACACATTATTTTCGATATATGCTAATCATTTGATGATTTTATACAGATATTAGGCAAAAAACTTACAGTTCGTGAATAGATATGCAGATTTCACTTACTTTATGCAAAAATAAGGCTGGCATCCATGCGCCCTGAAAGGTAGGGCGTAGGGGGCAGAGCCTGCTTGCAAAAGTCTTTCTCCTGATATTCTCTCTCTTTTTCTAAGATAAAAGTGGTATTTTCGAGGTATTTAATAACATTTTGCGGATGATTTGGCGGATATGTCAGAAAAATGAGTTAACTTTGCAGAAAAATATAAATAATATAAAAGAAAGGTTCATACAAGATGGAACAGAAATTACTGATTTACAACACTCTCACTCGTACGAAAGAGAGATTCACTCCGCTCCACGCTCCTAACGTGGGCATGTATGTTTGTGGCCCTACCGTGTATGGCGATCCGCATCTCGGTCATGCGCGTCCTGCCATCACATTCGATATACTCTTCCGCTATCTCAAGCACCTGGGCTATAAGGTTCGCTACGTTAGAAACATTACCGACGTGGGCCATCTGGAGCACGATGCTGATGAGGGCGATGACAAGATTGAGAAGAAAGCACGCCTGGAGCAGTTGGAACCAATGGAGATTGCACAGTACTACACCAACCGCTACCACAATGCCATGGAGGCGCTGAACGTGCTCCCTCCTAGCATCGAGCCTCATGCCACAGGCCATATCATCGAACAGGAGAAACTGGTTCAGGAAATCCTCGACAATGGCTATGCCTACGAGAGCAACGGCTCTATCTACTTCGATATCGAGAAGTATAACAAGGATCATAAGTACGGTATCCTCTCCGGACGTAACCTGGAGAACGTTATCAACGAGAGCCGCGAGCTGGCTGGTATCGGCGAGAAGAAGAACCAGGCTGACTTCGCCCTCTGGAAGAAGGCTTCACCTGAGCATATCATGCGCTGGCCTAGTCCTTGGAGTGATGGTTTCCCTGGCTGGCACTGCGAGTGTACTGCGATGGGACGCAAATACTTGGGCAGCCACTTCGATATTCATGGTGGCGGCATGGATTTGATTTTCCCTCACCACGAGTGCGAGATTGCGCAGGCTGTGGCTTCTCAGGGCGACCAGATGGTTCATTACTGGATGCACAACAATATGATTACCATCAACGGTCAGAAGATGGGTAAGAGTCTTGGCAACTTCATCACCCTGGAGCAGTTCTTCACTGGCAATCACGACAGTCTGGAGCAGGCTTATTCGCCAATGACCATCCGTTTCTTCATCCTCTCTGCTCACTATCGCAGCACCGTAGATTTCTCTAACGATGCCTTGAAGGCTAGCCAGAAGGGATTGGAGCGCCTGATGAATGGTTTGAACGACCTGGAGCGTGTGCCTGTGGCTAAGCAGAGCGATGAGCAGGTGAAGAAGTTCGTAAGCGAATTGCGCCAGCGCTGCTACGATGCGATGAACGATGACTTCCAGACTCAGCTCGTTATCAGCTACCTCTTCGAGGCTTGCCACGTAATCAACACAGCCCTCGACCACAAGGCAAACATCTCTGCTGAAGACCTGAAGGAGCTTTCAGACACCATGCAGCTCTTCACCTTCGACCTCCTCGGCTTGAAGAGCGAGAAGGGAGCCAACAATGATGCCCGTGAAGAGGCTTATGGCAAGGTAGTGGATATGGTTCTCGACCTCCGTGCCAAGGCAAAGGCGGCCAAGGACTGGGCTACCAGCGACCAAATTCGCGATGCCCTGGCTGAAGCCGGATTCGAGGTAAAGGACACCAAGGATGGTGTTACCTGGAAACTGAACAAATAAACTCCACACGCCCTGAAAGGGCAGAAGCTCCTAGCCCAGGGCAGCGCCCTGGGTAATTACATACACAAAACAGTCGCCCTGTAAGGGCAAAAGCTTTGTATATTTGAAGCTTTTGCCCTTACAGGGCGTCTTGTTTATTGCTATTGTACCCAGGGCGCTGCCCTGGGCTAGGAGCTTCTGCCCTTTCAGGGCGTGCTGCTTGCGTTCTACCTTTACTTTAGGCCTGTAACCATTGGTTCAGGGCATTTATGGCGTTTTCTTCTTAGCGACAAGTGAATCTTTCTGTCTGCCAGATATAGAATCCCGCAACATCTTGTCTTTCTTATTCTTATATTCCTTATACTCTTTTTCGTAATAATGGGCAAAGTTGGCGAAAGGCTCTGTCGTTACCTCGTCGCTCGATGCCGTATAGGTATTTCCGTATGGATCGGAAGCTTTGATGATGATTCTGGCATTCGGATTCCTAGGAGTATAATAATAAAGGTGGTTCATGATGAGATAACCATTTCCCTTGCTCACGAACCGATAGGATACACTCTCGCTGTACTTATGATGATAGCCAGCTGCAAAGGCATCCTGACCCTTGCTGCTGATGCGGCGCATCAGATATTCCTTGCCATCCTCTATGGCTACCACACGCCAGTGACTGGTGGCATTGAAGACATTGGCTAGCAGGATGTTCCTATTGTTTGCCAACTGCCAGTCTTTGGCATATTTCTCGCCGTTGAAATCGGTCTGGGCACGGAAGATGGTCATCTGCTTGCTCTTGTCCCAGAAAGTTCCCTTGTAATAGCAGTTGCTGATACTGGTACCCACAAAACTATATACATAATATCCGTTCGGGGTGCCGCAGATGTTGATGTTCGACTGCCAGATATTGCCACAGGCAGCAGCATGACAATGCTCCATCACATCCTCGCCCTCATAATTGATTTCGTGGTTGCAGGCAAAATGAGTATGTCCGCAGAAGAGTTCATATCCTCCCTTAAACTGCTTCAGCAGAGAGAGTAGGAGAGAGAGGCGGGAAGAGGAATAATGCCCCTCCTCATTGGCATTGGTCAGCGGCTTCGCCTTGCTGAACGGCGCATTGCCGAAGGTAAAAGGAATATGATAGCAGAGCACCACCTTCTTATCCTTGGGTGTAAGGGCCAGATTCTGCTTCAGCCATTTCACCTGGCGCTCACGCAATTCTCCAGGAGAATAATAAGACATGCCGCGATGGAAGAAGCAGTTGTTGATGCAGACATAATGCACATCGCCACGGTCGAAGGAAAAATCGGTAGGACCGAAATTCTCCTCCCACTTCCTGCGGTAGAGTGCCTTTCCATCCTGGTCGTGATTACCGATTACGGAGAAGAGGCGCATCTCGGAAGAGCCCAATGCCTGGCGTATCTGACGCTCCAACTTGGCATTATAGCCACCGTAATACTGTACGTCGTCACCCATGCTGAGTCCATAGACAGGAGTACCGGCAGGAAGACTCTTGATGGTTTGCTTGATATCTGCCATCGTCTGTGTGGTGAATCTTTCTACATCGCTCTTCTTGATGGGATTATCATCCGGAGAAGTATAGTAGGGGCTGTAGGCATTGGTAATCTGCGGGTCGCCGATGACTATCATCTTATAACTCGTCTCCTTGCCGCCAGGCAATCGCCTCAGGGTAAAGTCATAAATCTTTTTCTTGTTGGAAACAGCCTGGTAAAAACAAGCCGTACGGTCGGTAGCCGAATGGGTAGGAACCTCGAACTCGGCAGGCACGGAAAAATAGATGAAGCGAGCCAAGCTGTCCCGCTTCATCTTATATCTTCCTCGGGAATCGGTCTTCACACATTTGAAGCCATCGCTCACGATAACGCCAGCCACACCGTTTCCCTCGGTATCTTTTAAAGAACCAGAGATATTGAAATCTCTCTTCACCACAGGCTTTTTCTTCTTCACCGTATCCGCCACCAGCGTGGCAGTCGTGTTATCCACTACCTTGTGGATAATAGGGAGCATATCATGCTTCCGGAGATGCAGGGTAACTCCTATAGCCACAAGAACGCAGCAGATGAAGACGACCAAGCCTGTGTTCATCTGTTTTTTATTCATTTTTCCTCCTACACTATCACTTTTTCTGTCGTACTTCTACTTCACGATAGAAGTTATCGGGTTACGGGTACCCTTGGCATTCACGAGGAAAGCCTTGGCACTGCCGAACTTCAGGAACATATCCAGGCGAACAGGGATGTGGTTCTCATCATCCGTGATATAGAAATCCACTATCTTCTTCCACTTCTCATCCTCATACTCCTGATATTCCAGACGCAGACAGCGGTATTTGATGCCGTTATCCGCCTTTACGGTCACCTTGCCGCCATACTTGAGCTGGGCAGGAGTGCGACCGCCACCATCACAGATAGGGAATTTCACGCTATGACCTTTCTTCCAGTTGGCAGGGTCGAAACTGCGGGCACGCAGGAAGATGTTCATCATATCAAAGACACAGTCATCATAAGAATGCTTCTTCCATCTATGCTCACCATGCTTGTTTTGATAATGCAGGTTTACATTGCAATTGCCGCCGGCATAGTTGTAGAAAACCTCATCCACGGTATATCGCTTGCCTTCGCGGGCTCCCTTGCGGAAATACATCGGAGCCATATCGGTGCCTGTATAGCAGAGCAGGGTATCGCGGAGAACGAAGAAATCGTCCACTCTCTTGTTACCGCGGGTTACCAGCGAACCACGATAGGCTGGCTTGCCCTTGTGGGTGGTCTGCACCACCGACATGCTGGCTGTGCCAGCCTTTACCCATACAAACTTCCAGTTGTAATAGAGATTGTAAGTCAGGAATTCACCCGACTTGAATGCAGTATTACGGAAAGTACACTGAGCCGATACAGAAGTATTGACCAAAAGCAGCAACATGGCTACTATAAATGACTTGAGTAACTTCATATCCTTTACATTTTAGGAACATACTGAATGCCGAGCTTAGCGGCACGCTGTACATTCTGATTCTTAACTTTCTTCTCCTTATCAGGCTTCTGCTTGGTGATGGCTCCCGGTTTCTGCAGCGAGAGTTCACGGGCCAGCGGATCCCAGCTTTCTGTGAGATCCCATTTCGCCTTACATTCTATCGCCTCCGGATAGTAATATACTTCCTCAGCCTGCTGGTCGCTATCATAATTACCCGTATCCCACTTGCCGTTATTGTTGCGATCTACGATCAGACGCATATAATACTTCTGTGGTTTGAGATAATAGAATTCTGCCACACCATTCACAGTCTTGGTCTCCTTTACCATTTTATCCTGTGCATCAAGCAGTTGCACGATGAGCGGCAGGTCGTGGAGCGAGGTGATGTTCACAAGCAGCGTACCATAGGTATCCAGCGAGTTGACCTTGAAGCCCTGCTTGATCGGTTTGGAAGCCAATCCGTAGATATCCTCAAAGGCAGCAGAATCTACCTCCAGACTGTATTCGATATCCGGTCGCCATTCTCCCCGGAGTTCATATTTCCGGTTCTCCAGCGGCAGGAATTCCATCGGAGCCCGATACCAGAGCGTATCATGCTTGGCATAGAGATGGATGGCGGCAGTATCTACCTTAGCCAATGGAGTAGGGAAGGAGAAGATGACATTCTGGTCGGGATCAAACTGCGATGATACACTCAGCTGTACATCGAGCGGTTTCACCTCCATCACCGAATCGTAGGGTTCGCCTTTCTTCTTCTTTTTCTCCTGCTTCTTGGTCCAGGCAGCCAGTTCCTTTTCCTGTTCCTTCATTCGCTTGGCGTATGGTTCCTTTGACAGGATTTCCTGGGCAGAATCGGTCTTGTTGACCAGTACTCCGGTACTATCCGTCATGCGGTAAGTGATATCCATCAGCAGCGTATCCTGATTCACCAGTGCCGTATCCTTCAGCCAGTAGGTAATGGTATCCTTCTTCTCAGAAGCCTCAACCAGGAAAGCATTCTCGGCATCAAAGTTGAGCCCCTTGATCTGTGGAAGAATGGAATCGCCATAACTGAAGAAGAGGGTGAAGCTATTTGCCTTCTGGCGCTCTGCCTTCAGGAAGAATCTGTCGGTCAGAGGCTCCGTAAAGGCTCTGAGCACGATATTATCAGGAAGAAAATGGATGTAATCCACCTGGTCTATCGACTTGATGTGCAGGGAATCCACCCAGGTGGTATCCTGTCTAACATCCGGTTTGCAGGAAGGCACGATGATGTCGTGGGAGAAAGCAATCTTTTCGCTCTTCTGACTGAACTTATAGTCGCCATCCTGATCCTGCAGGGCATAGATGCGGTAAGAACCCGGTGCCACACCCTTGATGACAAAGCGGCCGCGACTGTCGGTACGGCTCACTCGCAACATCGGCTTGGTTCGGAAGGCAGAATCGGCATGGTCGGCATACAATCCCACCAGGATACCCTTGACAGGTTCCAGATTCTCCGATTCCAGCACATGGCCCGATACCTCCATGGTATCAATGGCAGCTCCCGTAGAGAAACTGTAGGTGTAGTTTCCCATCGGATTGCCCTCGTTGTTATCGCTGATGGCATCCGAGAAGTCGATGGTGTAGGTGGTATTCGCCTTGAGTGAATCCACGAGCGATATCTGTATTCGCCTGCCGGCACCCTTGATTTCAGGCTGTTCCAGCTGTGGTGGCGAAACCACCACCTTCTCCGAAGGGTTATCGAGCTTGATAAACTCATCGAAGTAGATATTGATTTTCTTCTGGTTTACATTCACGGCGCCATCGGCTGGCGAAGCTCCTATCACCTTGGGAGGAGTCTCGTCAAACCATCCACCATCCGGCTGTCCCATCTTGGCACAGGAAACCAGCAATAGGAAGACAAGCAGATAGAAAGGCAAAAACAGGGTATTTGCCTTTATCCGATTCTTCAACAATTGTATGATGTCGTTCTTGTTTGTCATTCTTTTCTATCTTACATGTCCACTATTCCTGCAGATTATGCAGTAAAAGCCTTATTTGTTCATCATGAGCATCTCGTCGATGTTCTTGCGGCTGTTGCTCAGACGAGGAATCTTATGCTGTCCGCCCAACTTGCCCTTGCTCTTCAGCCATTCATTGAAGAGTCCCGGCTTAGCCTTCACTATCTCCAGGTGCTGGAGGGTAACATCGTGGAAGCGCTTCGCCTCGTAATCGCTGTTGATCTCCTGCAACTTGGTATCGAGCAGGCTGGCAAACTCATTCAGGTCCTTTGGTTCCTCAGAGAATTCGATGAGCCACTGGTGGCGGCACTTGGCATTGCTGTCCATATAGACAGGAGCAGCGGTGTATTCAGCAATCTGCGCACCCGTCTTCTCGCAGGCATAGGCAAGTCCCTTCTCGGCATTGTCCATAATCAGCTCCTCACCAAAGGCATTGATAAAGTACTTGGTACGGCCGGTGATGACAAACTTGTATGGATTGGTGCTGGTAAACTGTATGGTATCGCCAATCATATAGCGCCACAAACCGCAGGAGGTGGTAATCACCATCGCATAGTTCTTGCCTACTTCCACGCCCCAGAGAGGCACCACGGTAGGATGATCGCTTCCAAACTCATCCATCGGGATGAATTCGTAGAACACATCGTAATCTACCATCAGCGACATGGCTGGATCTGACGGATCATCCTGCAGACCGAAGAATCCCTCGCTGGCATTATAGGTCTCCATATAATGCATGTTAGGAGATGTGATGAGCTGCTCATACTGCTTGCGGTAAGGCGTGAAGGCGATGCCGCCATGGAAGAACACCTCCAGGTTAGGCCATACCTCCTCCAGATGCTGCTTGCCGGAGAGTTCCATCACGCGTACCAGTACGCTGAGCATCCAGCTAGGCACACCCGAGATATTGGTTACGTTCTTGTTCAGCGTTTCATGGGCGATGCGGTCGCGCTTCACCTCAAAGTCGCTCAGCAGTGCGGTTTCCTTCTTAGGTACGCGCACCATGTTGGCAAGCGGATTGATGTTCTCGATGAGGATGGCACTCAGGTCACCCACCAGACTGCCCGAAACATTATAGTTAGGCGAATGGCTTCCACCGAGAATCAGGCTCTTGCCGTCGAATATCTTACTCTTTGGGTTGTTGCGCAGATAGTAAGCCACAGCATCGAATCCACCCTTGTAGTGGATGTTCTGCAAACCATCCTGCGAAACAGGGATGAACTTACTCTTGTCGTTGGTAGTACCCGAAGATTTGGCGTACCACTTCACCTGTCCTGGCCAGAGGATGTCTCTTTCGCCATGACGCATTCTGTCGATGTCGCCCTTCAATTCCTCATAGGTATTGACCGGCACATTCTGCGCAAACTTTTCGTAGCTATTTGTCGTATTGAGTAGATGTTTCACACCATATTCGGTGTTTTTGCCAGATGCCAAAAGGCGCATCAGTACCTCATGCTGCAATTCCTCTGCATCATGTACATACTTTTCCAAGCTCTTCTGGCGAGGCTTGAATACATTACTTACTATCGTTGTTAAACTCATATCTAGATATATATACCTTATAAAGTACTTGCAAAAGTACTTCAATCTTTTGATATAGAGAAAGTTTTTACTGTTTTTTAATACAAAACATAACCTATCGGGCAAGATAGGGGATAAGAATGTAAAATATCAAACAAAAAAACTCCCTTGAGACTACCATATCCGTCAGTCTCAAGAGAGTCTTTCCCTTATCTTAATCCAGTTCTATCATCATAGATTATTCCTTGTCTTCTGCAAAGGCAGCTGCCTCGGCGGCTGCGATGATGTCCTCGCGGCTCATTTCCTTTGGCTCTGCAGAGATATCACTCAAGTCAAACTCGTCTTCGCTTTTCTGAGTGGCTGTAGTGGTTATTTCTTCAGTAACAGTAGAAGCAACAACATCTTCAGCCTCCTGTTTTTCTGCGTCTTGCGAGATGATGAAATCATTCTTTACCTCGGTGGTAGGCACAGCCAGCACAGGTTCTTCTTCCATCTTTGTACGGTTAGCCTTGGCTGTAAACACAGAATCAATATACTGCGGTTCCTTGCGCAATCGTTCCAGGGTAAGCTTGGAAGCCAGCTGCTGGCTCTCCTTCTTGGAGTAACCCTTGCCTTCTCCGCCCTTTACACCTTCCATTACCACCTGATAGGTGAAAACAGGGCTTCCGTTCTTGTCTTTCTCCTGTCCCAGCATCACGAACTCCAGCTTCACGCGGTTCTTCTGGCTCCATTCGATGAGTTTGCTCTTGAAGTTCACCTCCTTGTAAGCCACCTTATCAATGTTTATCATTTTTGCCAGGATGCGCTTCTGCATGAATTTCATGCAGGCATCATAACCACGGTCCAGATAAATGGCACCAACCAACGCTTCGAAAGCATTTCCTCCCATATAGCTGTTATGAGAAGAACTGTGTCCATTAGATAAAACAAGTTGATTGATTCCCATCTCCTGGGCGAGCTTGTTGAGCGTATCACGCTGCACCAGCTTGCTTCGAGTATTGGTGAGGAATCCCTCTCGCTTGCCAGGAAAGTGCTGATACACAATATCACCCACTACAGCATCCAGTACGGCATCGCCCAGAAACTCCAGGCGCTCGTTGTTCACAGGCTTGCCCTTGGAATTGCGGTGCATGATGCTCTTGTGCATCAGCGCCATCTTGTAATAACTGATGTCGTGGGGATAAAAACCTAGGATTTCGTACAAAGAAAAATAAAGCTCTTTATCCTTGCGGAAAGAGAGCTTTATTCTATCTATAAAATTATTCAGCATACTTCTTGAATACTACACAGCAGTTATGACCGCCGAATCCGAATGTATTGCTCAATGCTGCACGAACCTCACGCTTCTCAGCTTTGTTGAATGTGAAGTTCAGGTTGTAATCGAGCTCTGGATCGTTGTCACCCTCTTCGTGGTTGATAGTAGGAGGAACGATATCGTTCTTCACACTAAGAACACAAGCCATAGCCTCTACTGCACCAGCAGCACCGAGGAGGTGACCAGTCATTGACTTAGTAGAACTGATGTTGAGCTTGTAAGCAGCATCACCGAAGACAGCCTTGATAGCCTTAGCCTCAGAGATATCACCTACGTGGGTAGATGTACCGTGAACATTGATGTAGTCAATGTCCTCTGGCTTGAGGTTAGCATCAGCAAGTGCGCGCTCCATCACGAGCTTAGCACCGAGACCTTCTGGATGAGAAGCTGTGATATGATAAGCGTCAGCGCTCTCGCCCTCACCTACCATCTCAGCATAAATCTTCGCACCACGAGCCTTAGCGTGCTCAAGCTCCTCGAGAATCAAGCAGCCAGCACCCTCGCCCATGATAAATCCATCACGGCTTGCGCTGAATGGACGTGAAGCATGCTCAGGGTCATCGTTACGAGTTGACAACGCGTGCATGGCATTGAAACCACCTACGCCGCAAGCGCAGATAGCAGCCTCAGCACCACCACTGACAATGATGTTTGCCTTGCCCAAACGAATCAGGTTGAAGGCATCTGCCAATGCGTTGCTTGAAGAAGCACATGCAGATGTTGTGGTATAGTTTGGTCCGTGGAATCCGAAATGGATTGAAATCTGACCAGATGCGATATCAGCAATCATCTTAGGGATGAAGAATGGGTTGAACTTAGGGCCGTTCTCCTCATGAGTAGCGAAATACGATACTTCATCCTCGAATGTCTTGATACCACCGATACCTACACCGAATACAACACCAACGTTGTTCAAATCTTCAGTTTCAAGATCAATGTTTGCATCCTTTACACCCTGCATAGCGGCAATCATAGCCAACTGGGTATAACGGTCGAGCTTGCGGGCCTCCTTACGGTCAATCCATTCATTGACGTTCAGATCTTTCACCTCGCAAGCGAACTTGGTCTTGAAATTAGTTGTATCGAAATGAGTAATAGGGGCAGCACCGCTCTTTCCAGCAAGGAGGTTCTCCCAAGTTTCCTCAGGAGAATTACCAACTGGAGTCACAGCACCAAGACCTGTTACTACAACTCTCTTTAATTCCATTTATAAAATTTTAGTTGCTAATTTACTTAGCGTTCTCCTCGATGTAAGCGATAGCGTCACCTACAGTAGCAATCTTCTCAGCCTTATCGTCTGGGATAGAGATAGAGAACTCCTTCTCGAACTCCATGATCAACTCTACAGTATCCAAAGAATCTGCACCGAGATCATTTGTGAAGCTTGCCTCTGGCTTAACTTCTGCCTCATCAACACCGAGCTTATCTACGATAATTGCCTTTACTTTGCTTTCAATTTCTGACATAATTGTAACCTTTAAAATGTTTATAATTTAATTTCTAATTAAAAATCTGGGTGCAAAGGAACACTTTTTTTTTGATATAAACAAATATTTTAGCAAAAAAAGTGCTTTTCGGTGCACAAACACCCCCTAATTGTGCATCTTTTTCGCCTTTTTTCGCTTTTTTGTTGGCTCTTTAAGATTATTTTGTTACTTTTGTACGGTATTAAATCAAATAGTTCAAACCGTATGACATTTACAGAAAACGCTAACAAGATTTTTAATCAGGCGATAGCCGATTATCACATCAAAGACAACATTGATACTCCTATCAATAATCCATTCGAGGAAGGTACCATCGAGAACCGTCTCTACCTCAAGTGCTGGATCGACACCGTTCAGTGGCATTTCGAGGATATCATCCGCGACCCTCAGATTGACCCTGCAGAGGCGCTCGTCTTGAAGCGCAGAATCGATAAGAGCAATCAGGACCGTACTGATCTCGTGGAGCAGATTGATTCTTACTTCCGCGAGGTTTACAAGGATGTAAAAGTGCTGGATGATGCACGCATCAATACCGAAAGTCCTGCATGGGCTGTTGACCGTCTCAGCATCCTTGCCCTCAAGATCTATCACATGAAGGAGCAGGTGGAGCGCCCGGAGGCTTCTGAAGAACACAAGGCTAAGTGCCAGGCTAAGCTCAACGTACTCCTCGAGCAGCAGGTGGATCTTTCTACTGCCATCGACCAGCTCCTGGAGGACATCGAAGCTGGAAGAAAGTACATGAAGGTTTATCGACAGATGAAGATGTACAACGATCCTTCTACCAACCCTGTACTCTACAAGAAGTAAACCCGCATCAATCAGAATAGAAGCAGAGTAGGCTTTGTTTTTTACCATAAAAAGCGAAGCCCGCTCTATTTTACACCTTATTATATATATAAAGAGACTTAAAAAAGATGAAGACAGAGCATATTCTCGTTATTAGATTTTCGGCCATGGGTGACGTTGCCATGACTGTACCCGTGATTTATTCATTGGCAAAGCAGTATCCTCACGTAAGAATCACCGTGTTAAGCCGTTCCTTTGCTCGCCCGTTCTTCGAGAATCTTGCCCCAAATGTCGGTTTCATGGAGGCTGACCTCAAGGGGGAATATAAGGGTGTAAAAGGTCTCAATGCACTCTATCGCCGGCTCATCGCCAAACAGTTTACCGCGATAGCCGACCTTCACAGCGTTTTGCGCTCCTGTTATCTGCGCATGCGCTTCAATCTCTCCAACTTCAAGGTGGCACATATCGACAAGCATCGCAAGGGAAAGCGCAAGCTGGTGGCTTCCTCCGGCAAGGTGATGGAGAAACAGCCTTCTTCCTTCCAGAATTACGCCGATGTCTTTGCCAAGTTGGGTTATCCTGTACAGATGGACTTCACTTCTCTCTTCCCGGAAGAAGGAGGAGACCTGAGCCTGCTCCCTGAACAAGTTTTCCAGGTTATTGTTGATAACAGCAAGGATAAATCCACAGTTATCAACAAGGATGCTCATAACCCAGCGGAACCTTGGATAGGTCTGGCTCCATTCGCTGCCCACGAGGGCAAGATTTATCCGGTACAGCAGATGGAGAAGGTAGTAGAACGCCTGATTCACAATCATCCTCACTGTCGCATCTTCCTTTTCGGAGGCGGAAAGACCGAAACTCCGGTGATGGATGCCTGGGAAGAGAAATATCCACAGGTAGTGAATGCTTCAGGCAAGCTCCACGGCATTTCCGACGAACTCATCCTGATGAGTCATCTCCGCCTGATGATCAGTATGGACAGCGGCAACATGCATCTGGCATCTCTGGTCAATACCCCAGTGGTAAGTATCTGGGGAGCCACCCATCCATACGCCGGTTTTATGGGCTGGCATCAGAGTCCCGACAATGCCGTACAGCTCGATATGCCTTGCCGCCCATGCAGCATCTATGGCAACAAGCCGTGCATGCGTGGCGACTTTGCCTGCATGAAGAATATCTCGCCGGAGCTGATTGTAGAAAAGGTAGAGAACGTTCTGAACAGAAAATAAAGAGAATCTTTTCCTTCATAAAAGAAGAAAAAGAGATAGATAAAGAGATAGAAGAAGCAGATTTTCCGATGACGCAAAAGTCAGGGGAAAACCTGCTTTTTTCATTATCCACAAACCCGTGGAAAAGTATAAGGAAAACCACAGGAATAACTATTTAATAACTTTGTGGATATCCACCGCTCCCATCCCGAAACCCGAGGAATAGGGATATCCACAGGGTTATTAATAAGTTTTTAGAAACTTTTTCGCAGTTTTTGACGGAAAAAAGATATAAACTTATTAACTTTGCACCGAATTGGGGAAATGTTGATAAAAGAGCTAATCCTTTAAAGACCAAGAAAAAGATTTCCAAGTCGAATACGGATAACTCTGCATAAGATATGGATAATGAAAAAAGCAAATTTAGAAGGTGTTTTTTATCCACTTATCCACGACATATCATCATCCTTATAATCTCTTTTTAAAAATAAGAAATAAAAAATATAATATTAATGTTATGGTGAAAAAAGAATGGATTGAGAAAGGTTACGTGGATGAACCGATCGACGAAACCTTAGACTTGAAAGCTGAAATCAGAAAGCTTTGCAAGGAGAAAGATGCGATTATCCTGGCGCACTACTATACAGTAGGCGAGATTCAGGATATTGCCGACTTTGTGGGAGATTCTCTGGCTTTGGCTCGTAAGGCTGCTGAAACAGAAGCTAAGGTAATGGTGATGTGCGGCGTACATTTCATGGCTGAGACCTGCAAGCTCTTGAGTCCAGACAAGATTGTGCTCTGCCCTGACCTGAATGCCGGCTGCTCGCTTGCCGACAGCTGCAAGGCTGAGGATCTGAAGAAGTATAAGGAAGAGCACCCAGGCTACCAGGTGGTAAGCTATGTGAATACCACTGCTGCCGTGAAGGCTTTGACCGATTGCGTGGTGACCAGTGGCAATGCCAAGAAGGTAATCGACAGTTTCCCACAGGATGCGAAGATTATCTTTGGTCCTGATTACAACCTCGGCAACTATATCAACAGCGTAACAGGCAGAAACATGCTGCTCTGGAATGGTGGCTGCCATGTACACGAGAAATTCTCGGTAGAGGCTATCATCAAGTTGAAGCAGGAGCATCCTGAGGCTGTTGTGATGGCTCACCTGGAGTGCAAGGCACCAGTGCTTGCCGTAGCCGACGTAAAGGGTTCTACCGCCACCATGCTGCATTATGCCCAGGAGCATCCTGAAATCAAGGAGTATATCATTGCCACAGAGGCAGGTATTCTGCATGAGTTGGAGCGCAACTGCCCTGACGTCATCTTCTATCCTGTACCACCAGAGGTAAGTGAGGGTGGAGTAGGTTGCAGCTGCAATGAGTGCGAGTATATGAAGATGAACTCATTGAAGAAGATCTACAATAGTCTGAAGTTCGGCTGGCCTACAGTAGAAGTGGCTCCAGAAATAGCCAAGGATGCCGTGAAGCCTATAGAAAAGATGCTTTCGCTTTCATAGGAAAAAGGTTATAGGCTTGTAGGAGATATCTTATAGAATTATAGAAAAAAGGTGATAGGCTTATAGAAAAAGAGGATAAGCCCTAACGATTTTTTATATTCAGTGATTTTGAATCTCCGTTCAATAGTTTTGAATGTGCGTTCAATGATTTTGAATGTACGTTCAAAACTATTGAACGGAGATTTTCTTTAATAGTATCAACATTTACCATTAAGGATATTCCTATTTTCCTTTAATGGTGTTTTTATTTTCCCTTAAGGATATTTCCATTTTCCCTTAATAGTATGCCTATTTTCCCTTATGGGATTGAGCCGTCATTAAACTACTCATCCATCCACATCTTGAATCCTTCGCCGCGCAAAGTCTCCAGGTGGATGGAGGCATCCTTGGCGAAATATCGGCGCAAGTTGTACATCACATTATTGAGACTTTCTTCGCTACAGTGTACACCTCTCCAAACTGTATCCTTGAGGTCTTGACGTGACACGACTTCGCCCTTATTGATCCATAATAGCTTGAGTGTAGCAAACTCGGTATTGCCCAGTGTCTTCTCGCTGCAGCCACGGAAGCTGAGCACATGAGTCTCTGTATCTACGGTGTAGGCACCCATGTTTATCATACGGGAATTGCTGAAGTCTTTGCGCTTGGCATAGCGGTTTACCCATCCCAGGAACTCACGGCTGTCGAAAGGCTTCTCGATGTAAATCATAGCACCATTATTGGCGGCCTCGGTTTTGAGTTCAGAGTCATGTAACGAAGATACACACATGATAGGGATGTCTTCTGCGGCAAGACGGATGTCGTTGATTCTTTCCAGACTGTTCTCTTCTCCTATCATCACATCGAGGATGATGAGGTTGGGAGACAACTTCATGATAAGGCTTTCTACTCCAAACAGCGTGTTTTGAAAGTACACTTCATAGCCTGCTTTTTTAAGTAGCAAGACTGCAGTGTTGCCGAAATCCAGGTCATCATCGACCAATAGTACTTTTATCTTTTCCATATTTCTTATTTTATAATGTTCCTTTAATAACGGTTGTTGCTTTTAGTTGAGCGGCAATGTGAATGTAAAGGTGCTGCCCTTACCTGGTTCGCTCACCACCTTGATGATTCCACCATGTGCCTTGACGGCATATTTTACCATAGCAAGGCCTATGCCATATCCGCTCTTATGGTGTGTGGCTGGTATGCGATAGAACTGCTCGAATATCTTCTTCTGATACTTCTTGTCGATGCCTACGCCGTGGTCAGACACGCTGATGATGGTGAAATGTTCATCCTGTTTGATGCTGACATCAACATTTGCCTCTTTATCAGAGTATTTAACGGCATTTTCCATTAGATTGTGCATCACATTTTCTATCAGGTACTTATCAGCATACACCAGTGCTTTCTCTTCACGATGATCGTGAATTCCGATGGTATGTGGCTTGCTGGCATAGTTAGTGTCTATTTGTTCTTGCGCTTGTTGCGTCAGTTCGATGATGTCAACTTGTTCTTTGTTGATAACTAACTTACTTTCACCAGCCTTAGAGGTAATCAGTATTGTCTTGATGGTATTGGCAAGATTCTTGATTTGTCTTTCTGAAGAAGCAATCATCTCCTGCAAGTCAGCATCCTTGATACAGTCTTTGATGAATCCCAACTTTAGCAAGATGCTTGCCAATGGAGCTTTCAAGTCGTGTACAGTTCCATGAAGGCTTACCTCACGATTTCTTAACAGGTCTTCCTTGTTTCTGATGGCAGTCATCTGGTATCCTACGCAGAAGACGATGATAAGAGCCAGCAGTATGGTAGAGATTAGAGTCTCTATAGAATTTATGATGAAGGAAGATGGAGTTATATCCACCTTTGCCTGTACGAAACGGATAGGTTTGAGTCCGATGGCGATAGGCTTGCTAGCCTGCCAACTCTCAATGTCCTTTGTTTGCCCATAACTCTTAATGACTTTTTTATTCTCATCTAATATTAATAAGGTATAGGTAAATCCCTCATTTAGATTTTTCTTGAAGATTTGGGAGAGTTTGGCAAGGTTGATTGGATTACCTTTTGCAGTAAGTCTATCTTTTGTCAATAATCCCATAGCTTCAGCTTCTGTTTCCACAATACCTCTATCTCTTAGGTCTTGAATGTTTATTTCGTTGAAATCAATGATGTCTTCTTGTTTGGGCTTGGCTTTGAGAAGGTCTTCTTCCGTCATATTTTTATAATAAAACCGTTGTTTGCCATCTTTGTGAGGTTTGTAATTCTTATGTGCTCGGTTTGCGTATTCCTCATCGATAGCAACTTTAAAAACCGAGTTTATTTTTTCGATTTTGTAGTGCAGATAGTTTTTGTATTGCAGGGATATGTTATATCCTTGCAACAATGTGATGACTATGATGGCCAAAATCGTTATACTATAATACCTTTTCATACCTATGCGTTTTGTTATTTGATACAATAAAACTGCAAAAGTACTAATTTATTTTTAAACTCACGCACTTTTCTACATCATTTCTACATCAAAATTTGTTGTATAAAAAATGATGTAAGAAATGATGTAAAAAGTTTGGTGGTTTATTCAAAATGTGATAATTTTGCAGGCATTAAATTACAAATAAATTTGATGATGAACAGTGCAAGGAATGTCTTTTGCTGCCGGTGTGTGGGGGTGGCTGTCCATACAATCGTATTAAACGTGATTCTGAAGACAATAATATCAACGTTTGTCCGTTGATAAAAGGAAATCTGAAGAATTATTTGTTGAATCATTGTAGAATTAAACAATAGAAATTATGAATAAACTGTTTACATTATTTCTTGCCATGTTATTGTCTGTGGCATGTTACGGTCAGGAAAAGGTGACTATCAAAAGTCGCGTGGTAGATTCCAAGACCCGCAATGACGTGCCTGGAGTTACCGTACAACTCTTATCCTCAGACAGCACGGTTATTGAAACCTTGGTGGCGAACAACCATTGGACCCGGGATGATCAGGAAGGTTATTCCTCCATCTTTCAGTTTGATGTGCCAAGAGTTAAGGCTAACTATATCATTCGTGCCAGCTATCTGGGATATAAGACATCGTATGTTAACATTTCCATAGGTGACCTGAGGAAGAGGGAGTATCTGAGGGAGCTTCCTCCAGTGGTGTTGCGCCCTGATTCGAAGATGCTGCAAGAGGTAAATGTCGTAGGAAGTAAGGTGAAGTTTTATCATAAGGGAGATACAGTTGTCTATAATGCCGATGCCTTTGTATTGGCAGAGGGCAGTATGCTTGATGCCTTGGTTCGGCAGATGCCGGGCGTGGAAATCAAGAAAGACGGACGCATCTATCACAATGGCCAGTTTGTTGAGAATCTGCTGCTCAACGGCAAGGATTTCTTCAGAGGCAACCAGGAGGTTATGCTGGAGAATCTTCCCTCCTATACCGTCAAGCAGATAAAGATATACGACAAGTATGGCAAGAACAGCGAATTCCTTGGCCAGAAGCGTGAGGACGACAAGACGTATGTGATGGATGTCAATCTCAAGAAAGAATATTCCATCGGCTTGCTGGCTAACCTTGAGGGCGGAGCAGGTACGAAAGACCGTTATCTGGGTCGCCTCTTTGCCATGCGCTATACGGATCATTCCCGCATTACCTTCTATGGAAATGTGAACAATCTTAATGACAACAGAAAGCCTGGCCGCGACTCAGACTGGAACCCCGTTGACATGCCGAAGGGCGACAATAAGGAGAAACTGGGCGGATTAGACTATGCGGTGAGTGACAGAAACCAGAAGTTTGACCTCAATGGCAATGTGCAGGTGAGCCATTCCAATCAGGAAGTCATTACCAATACCGACCGTGTGAACTTCCTGCAGAAGGGAAATACATTCGATTATGAGCGCCAGAAAGAAACCGTGAAGAATTTCCACCTGACAGCCATCAACCAACTATACCTTGTATTTAACAACAAGGTAAACCTGCTCTTGAAGCCGGTATTCCAATATGATAAGTTCGACAGGTACAGCAATTATATTTCTGGCACATTCTCCTCTATGCAATATGATGTCAGCCGGGAAATGCTCGATAATATTTATGCCGTCGGTTCGGAGAATCTTATCCGCCAGTCCCTGATCAACAGATATAAGAAGGAGGGATTGGGCAAAGGCTATCAGATGGCAGGAAGTTTCAATGCGGTAAGCACTATCAAGCTCAAGGGCTCTAGTGATTACATCAACCTGATAGGACAGGTCTCCTACGATAAGCGCAAGGAGGACTTGTTCAATAAGTATGCCGTACACTATGGTGATGATCAGCAGGTGCAGAATTCCGGCAATCAGTACTTCAGAAACCATCCAGACCGGAACTTTTTCTATCAGCTGGGGGCAGCCTACAACTTCCGCTTGAGTCAGGCGGTAGAATTGTCCATGTATTACGGTTTTGGTCATCGTGACAAGAAACGGCATTCTTCGCTTTATCTGCTGGACCAGCTGGATGGGGCAGAAGAGGAGAGTTCTTCTTCCATAGGATGGCTGCCATCGGTGGCGGAGTATGAACGCACGAAGGATAGAAGCAACAGTTATGTAAGTCAATATACGGAGGATGCGCATAGTCTGATTCCGTCTATCACATGGGATAAGGATACTGAGCATGGCAATTGGAGTGCACAGGCCAAACTGGGAATCGTACCTACCCGCCAGAAGCTTGCCTATGAGAGAGGAGAGGTAGATACAACCATCGTAAGAAACACGGTGCTTCTTACCTTTCCCTTTACCCGACTGAGCTACTGGGTAAAGAATCACACGAAGGGATTCCAGCTGCTCTTCAAGGCAACCCCGAAGCTCCCTGATCTCCTGAACATGGTGAATATTCAGGATGCGACAGACCCTATGAACGTGAAGCTGGGAAACAGCAGCCTGAAAAATGAGATGGCTTATGACGTGAATCTTCTCTTCAGCTCTATGAATATTGCCAGACAGCGAAGCCAGAGCCTTCGCCTGGGCTACACCTATCGTGCAAATGCCCTGGCTATGGGATATAGCTATGATGCCCATACGGGTGTCAGGAAATATCGCGCAGACAATGTAAATGGTAACTGGAATGCATCAGCTTCCTATAGTTTCGAGCAGCCGCTTGACAAGATGAAGCGACTGTCATTTGGAACCTGGACACGTGTGGAATACGTGAACAGCGTAGATCTGATAGGTAACTCTGAAGGCACGGGTTATCAGGCATCCCGCAGCTCTGTACAGACAACGTTGCTCGATGAAACCTTGAAGCTGGACTATAAGGTAGGCAGCTCTTCTACCATGGGCGTAAAGATATCCGCAGCCTGGAGAAATGTTGACGGCAAGGCTATGGACTTCGACCACATCAATGCAGTGGATTTCAACTATGGAGCTACTGCCTCTTTCAACCTGCCCTGGCATATTCAGGTGGGTACCGACCTGACCATGTATTCCCGCCGTGGTTACGAAGGAAGTTCTATGAATACCGACGATTTGCTCTGGAATGCCCGCCTTTCCTATACCATGCTCAAGGGAAAGCTGACGTGGATGCTTGATGGCTTTGACATCCTGGGCAACTTGAACAACATCACTCGTGTGGTAAATGCCCAGGGTAGAACCGAGACATTTGTCAATGCCTTGCCACGCTATGCAATATTGCATGTGGCATATCATTTTAACATGAAGCCCAAGAAACATTAATTTATGATTTACTCTTATGTTGAATAAAAAACTTGAATATAAAATATGTGGAGCCCTTCAGCAATTCTGCGTTTCAGGATTGCTGAAGGGAGATATGGGTGTGTGTATATATTATTTTGTTTCAGGAAGAATGAGAAATGATTCCCATATGACTCAGCTTGGCAATGCTTCTTTGAAAAGAATCATGTCAAAAATGGGGCAGAATAAGAAACTCTTTATAGAGGATGGCGTTGTCGGTATTGCAATAGGAATCTCTTTCTTGTTGAAATACAAGTATGTAGAAGGAGATGTCAATGATGTGCTGCAGGATATTGATGACTATATATACAAAGGTGCGTGTGTCGTATTGGAGAACGAAACAGCTCCTGATACCAAGCTTCCAACTTTGGATATCCTGATTTTTTATATAGTTAGGTATATTGACGTGAAAGCCCCTGTCAGAAAAAGGTTTTATGGAAAACTCATAGAGCACCTGTTTAATTATATATATATACATCGTCAGGATAGTTTTTACCAAGAGTCATATCCTTTCCGTTTAAAGAAGGACTCGTACTTGTTTCTGTGTGTGTTAGTCTGGATTTACAAAATAGGAATAGCTCAGAAAAGGATAGGGCATATACTTGAGGAAATTAAACCTTTTCTGTTTTCCTGTTTTCCCGTGTTGCATGCCAACCGCTTTCAGCTTATGACAGTGGCTCGTTGCGTTGGAAAGTTTGTCAACGACAAAGAATGGGTCACTTTTGCTGACAGATTGGCTGAGAATGTTGATATGAACTATATCCTGGAAAAAGAACTGGCCGACAAGAACATCCTGCCTCAGACAGGTGTAATTGGAATATGGTTACTGAAAGAGTTTAATTTGTGGATGGGCTTTGTCGTCAGGGATTCTTCCTATGATTTTGAAAAAAGAGTAATCGAGTCTTCGATTTGGGATAGAATAGAGAAAGATGCTGAGTTTTTCTCTAACTATTATTCTCTAGATGGATATTGTGGTGTAAGAATGTTTCTGGACTATTTAAGACAACAAAATGAGATATGAAATGAGAGATCTTACGGTGTTGATACCTGTAAGAGTGGATTCTTTAGTGAGATTAGAAAATGTGTTGGCAGTAATTCGATATCTGTATAGATACTTTGATGTGAATTTAATGGTCCTGGAAGCCGATAGGTATGACAAAGGTATTTTGCGTTCCTTACTTCCGCAGGATGTAGCTTACATCTTTGTTCCTGATACAGATCCTGTTTTTTATCGTACGAAGTATATTAACCAGATGGCGATGAATGCAACATCCGACTATCTTGCAGTTTGGGATGCTGATGTCATTTTTTCTCCCTCTCAGGTTTATGAGGCCCTTGTGTCTTTGCGCTCTGGCAAATATGAAGTTTGCTATCCGTATGATGGTGTTTTTTTAGATACGAGCAAGCTTATCCGTGAATTTTATTTGGAAAATGGAGATGTTGCCGTGTTGGAGGATTTTAAGAAGATGATGTTTGCCCCTTATGGTCCAGGTGTGCGAGGTGGCGCTTTTTTAGTAAATGCCAGAGCTTATCGTGCATCTGGAATGGAGAATCTGAATTTTTACGGATGGGGACCTGAGGATTGGGAACGTTATGAACGATGGGCAAATCTTGGTTATAGAATCGGTTATGCAAAGGGATGCTTGTTTCATCTTTCACATCCTCGTGACTTGAATGGATATCATAATTCCAACCAGCAGAAAATGTTTTCTTATTATGTGAAAGATACGACATTGTTTTCTTCCAAAGAAGAAATTCAGAAACGTATGGGCTTGCAGTGATAACGTGTCTTGAGTCGTCATATAGAATATTGTAAGAAATGAGTTTTTTTAAGACCTTTCCCCATTATCAGCAACTCGACGAAATGGACTGCGGTTCCACCTCATTGCGGATGATAGCGAAATATTACGGTAAGGAGTATTCGGCAGAGATGTTGCGCAATCATTGCCACATCACCCGCAACGGTGTATCGATGCTTGGCATCAGCGAGGCAGCCGAGTATCTGGGCTTTCGTACGCTGGGAGTGAAAATCACTATGGAACAGCTGGCCCACGATGCCTCCCTGCCCTGCATCCTTCACTGGAACCAGAACCATTTCGTGGTCTGCTATAAGGTAAAGAAGAACCGGAGCGGGCGCTACCGCTTCTATATCGCAGATCCCGCTTCCCAGAAGTTGTGCTATACTGAAGAGGAGTTCATGCGCTGCTGGCTAAGCACCAGTGTGCAGGGACGGGACTGTGGTATGGCATTGCTGATGGTGCCGGGAGTGAACTTTGGCAAGCGCAAGGAGGAGTGCGAGAACCATGGGCAGAGTCTGGGGTTCTTTTTCAAATATCTCAAGCCCTACCGCCGTCAGGTTGTGGTTCTCCTGCTGGGGATGTTGCTGGGCAGCTTGCTGCAGCTGGTGTTCCCTTTCCTGACCCAGACGTTGGTTGACAGGGGTATCAATGGAAAGAACCTGGGCTTCGTCACGCTCATCCTCATCGCCCAGCTCGTGCTTTTCATCGCCCAGCTCAGCGTGAACTTTATCCGGGGCTGGATATTGCTGCATGTGAATACCCGAATTGACATTGCCCTGATTTCAGACTTCCTGGTCAAGCTGATGAAGATGCCGCTCCATTTCTTCGATACAAAGAAGATTGGCGACCTGATGCAGCGCATAGAAGATCATTCCCGCATAAAATCGTTCCTGATGGGCAACTCGCTGGGGTTTATCTTTTCTCTTGCCAACTTTGTCGTGTTTTCAGTTGTGCTCGGTTATTATAGTCTTCTCGTGCTTGGTGTGTTTTTGCTGGGAAACACCTTATATATATTATGGGTTGCATTCTTCATGAAGTATCGCCGTGAATTAGACTATAAGCGCTTCAGCCAGTCGGCTACCGAACGCAACAAGATGATTCAGCTGATACAGGGAATGCAGGACATCAAGCTTAACAACTGTGAGCGTCAGAAGCGCTGGGAATGGGAGCGTGTGCAGATGAGGCTTTTTCGCATCAGCGTGAAAGGGTTGACCATCGGTCAGTTCCAGCAGTCTGGTTCCGTTTTCTTCAGCCAGTCCACCAATATTCTCATTACGTTCATTGCAGCCCGTAACGTCATTCATGGCGATATGACGCTGGGTATGATGATGTCTCTCACCTATATCATCGGTCAGCTTTCCGCTCCTATCAACGACTTCATCAGCTTCATCCAGTCTGTCCAGGATGCCAAGATCAGTCTGGAGCGACTGAATGAGATTCATTCACAGCCCGATGAGGATACTGACCTTGATGACAAGGTTACCGAACTGCCTGAGGACAGGACCATCCGTGTAGAGCACGTTACTTTCAGCTATGATGGTGCTGAGCGAAATTATGCCCTCAATGACGTCAGCCTGGAAATACCAGAACGTAAGGTGACGGCGATTGTGGGAGAGAGCGGCTGTGGCAAGACCACGCTTATCAAGCTCCTGCAGGGTTTTTATCAGCCTAACCATGGAAGCATCAAGGTGGGTAATTTGCCGCTGACTTCCATAAATCCTCATTTTTGGCGCAGCGTGACAGGATCTGTGATGCAGGAGAGTTTCATCTTCAGTGATACTTTTGCCCACAATATTGCACTTGACAGCGATTCTCTGGATGAGACTCGACTTTATCAGGCGGCAAAGATGGCTAATGTAGATGGTTTTATCCGCACGTTGCCTCTGGGTTATCATACGAAAATAGGTATGGAGGGTAATGGTGTGAGTCAGGGTCAGCGCCAACGCTTACTTATAGCTCGTGCCATTTATAAGAATCCGGAGTATATCTTTTTCGATGAGGCAACCAATGCCCTTGATACAACCAATGAATCGGAGATAATGCACCATCTGTATGAATTTTACCATGGAAGAACCGTGGTTGTGGCAGCGCACCGCCTAAGCACCGTAAAGAATGCCGACCAAATCGTAGTCCTCAACCAGGGTAAGGTGGTTGAGGTAGGCAACCATGAGTCATTGACCGCTAAGCGAGGGGCATATTATAACCTTGTAAAGAATCAGTTGGAACTGGGATACTAAAATGCGTTTGATATGGAATAAAATCGCCAGCGAAGCAGTAGTAAAGCTTCGCTGGTGATTTCTCAGTATATAATCTTACTCAATCATATTCTTGAGTATCCATTTCCTGAAGAATGGGTCTTCTATTTCATATCTGTCACTTCGGATGATGTAGCCTTTCTTGCTTAAACGCAATAGGGCACTGGTCATCGTGCTGGTAGGTTGGTTCCTGTCTTGTGCAGGATTGTTGCCCTCGCAGATACTGACCATTACATATTTGTCTGTCTTGTTGAAATTCAACCATAAGCGTTCGTAGTCTAAATCATGAGTCGTTATGATGTCTTCTATGGCGAGTTGGAGTACATCCTCGTTTTTACCAGCTACCAGATTGTTCCAAACTGCGAATGAAAGCTGTTGCGTGTAGTATGGATGGCAACTTGTAAAGGCCAGTATCTCGTCTGCAATTTGAGTAGGCTGCTCTGATACATCTTTCAATCTGTCTGCAATATATGATTTGAAATCTTCGTATGGAATCTTGTTGAGTCTCATCAGCATTCCAAAATGATAGAACGGAGACTTCACACGTTCAAAGATATCTGTCATCATCGATTCCTGGCTGCCCAGAAAGATGTAATTGATGCCTGTCTGTTCCTGCATGATGGAACGGAGCTGCTTATCCATGTTTTTATCGATTTCCAGGATGCTTTGAAACTCGTCAAAGACAACAATCAGTTTGTTTTGAGGTGTAGAAACCTTCTGAATTGTATTTAAAACATCTTCTATTGCTGTTGTTCCACTGTCGGTTGATGGTTGGAATGAAACCGATAGCTCGTCTGTCATCGGGTTCATGTTGATAGAAGGAATGATGCGGAAGTTACGAATATAGTGCTTCATCTTTTCCAGTTTGAATTGATTGAGCAGTTCCTTCAGAAGCTTTGCCGCAAAATCTTCTTTGCTGAGCACGGCTTGCATATTGAGCCATAGGTATGGTCGTTGGGTTTGGACAACAGCCTTTTTTACGAGACTTGATTTGCCAAAACGTCGTGGTGATATAAGAACAAGGTGGTTCTCGCTCTTGAGAAACTGTACGATGTAGTCCAGTTCTTTCACTCTGTCTGTAAAGTATGGGGCATCAACCAATGAGCCAAATTTAAACGGATTTTCCATAATCGAATTTTTTCGTAACGAAACTTTTCGCAAAGATACGAAAAAATAAAGATGCTTAGAAGATAAACTCCTTTAAATTATTATTGTTTAACATCTTTTAGATTGAGCCGTCAGCGTAAGATTTATCTTGCTCTTTTAAATGAATATCATTAAAAACTGCAGCAAAGATACAAATAATCCCTCAATGAGGGATGAATTCTTTTAAAAATATCCCTCATTGAGGGATGAATTTAATCATTTTTATCCCTCATTGAGGGATTTTTGCAAGTATAGTCTTTTCATAAGCCTTGTCGTTTCTATTTTGATGAATTAAATAGTGGCAAAACTAGTTTAATGACGGCTCAATCCCATAAGGGAAAATAGGCATACTATTAAAAGAAAATAGAATTATCCTTAAGGGAAAATAAAAACACCATTAAAGGAAAATAGGAATATCCTTTATGGTAAATGTTGATACTATTAAAGAAAATCTCCGTTCGGCGACGTTGAACATACATTCAACGTCGCTGAATGCACATTCAACGTCGCCGAACGGAGATTCAGCGTCGCTGAATATAAAAGATCATTAGGGCTTATCCTCTTCAGCGCCATTCCTCTACTCTCCAAAGATCGTTACCTTTATATATAATAGCAATCTTGTGTATAGGCTTGCCGCTCATCAGCTTTGGCAATCTTGCGTCTTGAGCATATTGGTCTAATTGCGCCTTTGCTTCTTCTAAAGCCTTCATGCCTTCTTTATCGGTATCACCTGATTTCAGATACTTCAACTCCAGGAGATAGGCATGGGCAACCTCTGGGAAACGGGTGAGGTCAGGAATCATCGTCAAGTCACAATAGCCGCCGTTCAGCTCCATTTCCTGGATGATGTAGTAATAACCACTATGGTTGAGATAAGCGGCGATGAACCCTTGCAGGTTGCGCTCTGCCTGAATGCTGGAGTGGATGCTCGTGCAGTTCTTATAACCCTCGGCAATGTATTCGATGGCTGGCTTGATGTTACCATCTAGAGCCATTACATCGTATCGGTCGGCAAGATGATTATTGTTGATTTTAGCATCCTTGTTGTATTCATCCAACACATAGCCGTAATATTGGCGGCGTACATTCTCGTTAGGGATTCCCAACTTTACTCTTCTGCCACGCTTTCCAATGATGGTCAGCATACCGTAATAGTAGAGCAGGCTGGGGAACAGGTCTGGGTCAACCAAGTCTTCTGCAGGAAAACTTTCTCTCAGTTCTGCCCAGATGTAACCTTGGTTGATGATTTCTTTCAGTACGCTCTTGCGGTCGCCTTGCAGCTTGTCCAGGAAGATGATCTTCTTCATCTTGGCATAGTCGGTCATGGTGTTTGGGTCTACCATCTCTTCCGGAGCTTTGCCAAAACGGATGAAATGGCGGAGATAATAGATAACCATATCCGAATTGAACATCTTTGGATCTGTGACCAGGCTGTCCTTTGCGAAACAATAGTTGTCATACCAAGGCTTCATGTCAGTAATCAGCTGGTCGGTCGGAACCTTGATGAGTCCTACTTCTCTGTAGTATTCTATCATTTCCCGTACCTCGTTCTCGCTGAATCCCAGCATCATATTGAACATGGGATCCATGGAGAGATTGGTGCCGATGTTATAGCCACTGTTGAGATCGTTCACGGTGACAGGACTAACTCCCATCATCATGATGCGCTGGAACATTCCCTTGAATAGCTTGAAGAAGTCACGGTAGAAACCTTGCGCATGAGTCAAGGCGTGATACACAGCTTCTCCTTCCTCGCTCAGGATGTTGTTGGTGAAATTGTCGTACTCGTCGATGATGAGGTAAAGTTGCGTACCTTTTCTCTTGGAATAAATATTCAGTGCATTTAGCTTATAGGAGGCACCGGAAAAGCCAAGGTATTCCTCCATGTTGAAATCTTCATCATAATAGGCTGCATACTTTTTGATGAAACCATCGAGTACGCTGTTGCAATATAAATTGAAGTTTTCTTCCAAAGTACCAGGACCAGCCGCTGCTCTGGAAAAATCGAAGTATAAGACTTGGTATTTGCCAAGTCCTTCGGTCGGGTGCGACTCAATCCAAGTATCCTTGAATGTGGTATGGAACGAGTCTTTCTTCTCGATGTCGTAGTAGGCTTGAAGCATCGTGAGGAAGACACTCTTGCCAAAACGGCGTGGGCGGATGAGATAGAGAAAGTCTCCTGCTTCCTCCATTTTTGGAATATACATCGTCTTATCAGCCCAGTATCTGTTCTGACTCTTAATCCAGGTATAATCGGCAACACCATAAGGTAATCTCTTGTAATCCATATCTTCTTCGTTTTATAGAGTGCAACTTATTCGATTGCAAAGATAGTGGAAATAATTGGGAATAGCAAGGCTTTTTTCAAAAACTTCCTTAAATGATATCCTTCGTTCCAATATCCTGTAGGCGACGTCTTTTTGTAACAAGAGCCTAGGCTAACAGGCTCTTGTAGTATTCTTCATATTGTTTAGCTACCTTTATGTATTCATGATGCTTGCTGATGTATTCGAGGCTCTGTTGCTTAAGCTGTGGTATCAGTTCCGGGTGAAGCACCAGGTGCTCCAACTCTTGATATACGCTCTCATAGTTGGGCTGCACATTGATGATGGGACGGAGATGCTCTTCGTGGATAATCTCGTAGTTTTCCGGTTCTCCACCACCTATGCAGATGACGCCCCTCGCCATCGCCTCCAGCGGATTCATCGAGGGAGTATAACTGTAGAGCTGGTCGAGGATGGCATCGCTGCCGTTCATCATCTTTACATATTCCGCAAAAGGCACGTTTTGGGCGATACGCAGTTCTACCTTTTCCGGATATTTCTCGGCGATAGCCTGGGCAGCCCGCAGCATGATGTCCGTACCCTTATACTCACTTCTGGTTTTGTTGATACCTATGAATAACTTCAACTTTTGGGAAGGTCTTCGGGAGATATCTACAGAAGATGTCTCTACAGAAGATGTTTCTACAGAAGATGCCCTTTTATCCCTATCCTGATGGGATTGTGAATAAGTATGGATAGGATAGGGGATAAACGTGGTTTTCTGTGGAAAATGCGGTTGATAACATACCCAGTATTCATAAAGTCCCGCTATGATGCCGTCGCAATCCTCAGCAATCATCCGGTTGAGTCTTTCCTTGACGGTTCCCAGCCAGTCTTTTCTTTCTTTCAGGGCATCGGCATTGGTGCGTAAATCATCTCCTATGTTGAAATCGCTGTATCTCAATGGCTTATCCTGGCAGCAGACGCTTACCCAATAGTAATCCATGCCGAATGCAGCCAGCACCACCTTCCTGTTGTGCTTTCTCAAATACCGGTAAATCGGGAAGATACGCTCAGCTTTCAACTCCAGAAACATCGGGTTGATGAGCTGGACGATGTCATATCCCCTTAACTTATGCACAATTGTGTATAACTTTATCAAATATAGGATTCCACCTAGTTTTCCAGGCTTTCTCACCATGTTGATATCTCGTGGATAATTCTTCCAGAAGTCGCCGTTGGAGAGCACGGTAACCTCATGCCCCAGCTTGCGGAGTCCCTCGGCAAGTGTGGCATGTACGTTACTGTATTCTCCCATTAATAGAATCTTCATCTTCCTGATATACTCTTTTATTATCTGATATACTCTTTATTTATCTGATAAAATCTTCCTCCTTTTCATTTATTTCTTGATGAAAAAGAGGAGCGCCATTCTTCCTACGTAGGTACCTATCATCTTTCTGAACATGGTATATTTCTTGGTGTATTCCTTGTCTGGAAGTGGATAGAGGCCATGCTTTCTCAACTTCTTGATGGCGTGGTTCAGGGCTATCAGCGAATGTTTCAGTCGGATATTGTTTACCAGATAATCCATCGAGAGTTGGGCGATGCGGCGACTCAGCGCCTGTCTTTCTGCCACCGGAATCTTATCCAGCAGTTTCTGCAGATGTAGGATTACCTCCAGACTGTTATCCATTTTCTGGGTAATCTTCTCATGATCCATCTGATGGGTTACGGAGTTCGGATTCTCACGATAGTAATAAGCCTCAGTCTCCATCTTGAAGATTCTTTCGGCACGCAGGAAAAGCTGAGGGGTAAACTCCTCATCTTCTCCATATACGATGCCCGGCGTAAACTGCAGGGTTCCTCTGATGCTGCTGCGGAAAATATAGGAGCAGGCAGAACCATGCAGATTATGATTGCTCATATAGGCTGTGCCCGATATCGGAGTCGGCAATTCATAAGGAGGAGTATCCGTCTGCCTGTTTTTTACATAGTTGAAAGTCACGATGTCTGGCTGATGATATCTTACGATGTCTAGACAATGTTCGTAGGCGGTCTGTACCAGATAGTCGTCGCCATCCACAAACTGGATGAATCTGCCCTTGGCTATCATCATACCATAGTTTCTAGCCACGCTGGCTCCTTGGTTAGGCTGTCTCAGATAGATGATATCCTGTAGATATTCCGTGAGTCCGTTGATTGCACAGATATCGCTTCCATCATCCACGAGGATGATTTCTCTTTCCTTGGCATTGAGCGAGAGCTGGAGGATGCTTTTGAGGCATTCTTCCAGATATTCCGTAGGCATATTGTAAGTGGTGATGATGAAACTTACTAAGGGTGCCTGTATATTCTGTGTATGAGATGATTGATTTTGCATAATGAATGATAACCTAAAATATTGAATAGTTTGAGTTTGAATGAATGAATCCCCGTCTTTCCTTCCAGCCATTTCACGGCGTGGATAAGGGGAGGATCCGGTTCATATCTTTCCGATAAATCGTAGAGATCGAGCAGGACATTGAGGTGCTGCGTCAGGAAATCTTCTAATGAAGACTGGTATTTCAGCAGGATTTCTTCTGTTACTCCCATTTGTAGCTTCATCTTTTCTTTACCCGCTATTTTCAGCTTCATCAAAGCCTGCCTCTGTCCCAGATACAGCTGAAGCAGATCGGGATATTTTGCCTGCGATGTAATGCCGTGAGGATTCCAGTAATAGAGATACTTCCCTACATCCGTCACCCTTATTTTCAAGGGTGGGGGAGGAACCACCGCTCTGTCCGGAGTAATCTCAGTCTCCGTCAGCCCTATCAGTTTCGGAATCGTCCACACATCCTCGAAGCTTTTTCCTTTCGGAAATTCGATGTTCTGAAACAGCGAACGCCTGAATATCTTGTTGCAGGCATAGGTATGATGATAGCCCTTTTCCGCCAACCAGTATTCGATGGCATTCTGATAGGTTTTCGGAGTGAAGGAGAGAAACTTTTCCCGATGGGGATGACCGATTCTCTCCATGATGGGATATTCCAGAATATCCACATCGGGATGTTGATAAAGTTCTTCCATCAGCTGTTGAAGCGAGTTTTTCCCTATCGCATCATCACTGTCTATAAAGGTGATATACAATCCTTTAGCCCTCTTTATCCCCACATTCCTGGCATCGCTTAAACCTCCGTTTTCCTTGTGGATAACGTGGATACGACAATCTTTCCCGGCATATTCATCGCAGAGCTGAGGGCACGCATCAGGCGATCCATCATCTACGAGAATCAGCTCGTAGCTGGTGAATGATTGCTGCAGGATACTCCCGATACATCTTTCGAGCGTATCTTCGGCACGATATACGGGGATGATAATACTGAGTTTCATTGCTTGCTCTCTTGATATTTCTGATAGAAGATGCTATCTCTCTTATCTGATGATGGCTATTTTGCAGACGGTACCTTTCTCACCGTTGCTGGTAGCGGTTTCCACCATATAGATTCCGCTAGCCACTCTTCTGCCTTTCAGGTCGTAGCCGTTCCAGGTATAGGTGCCGCCGTTGCTTCTGCCCTGGTTCACCAGGGTTCCGCTGGTACTGACTATCTTCACATCCGCATCCAGCGACAGACCGGTGATGGTGATGAGTCCTGTATAGTCTGGCTTTACCGGGTTCGGATAAGCCCATACATTGTCTTGGGTCATCTCTTCGTTGGTGGCGGTAGCATCGCTCATATAGGAGCAGAGTCCCTTGTTGGTTCCGATAAACACCTCACCGGTAGCATTGTTGATGGCGAGCGATTCGATGTTGTTCGACAGCAGCTTGCTGTTGGTTGCCGTGAAGTGATGAATCTGCTCCATATTGTCGGCGCTGATCAGATAGATACCGTTGTTGCTGGTACCAAACCATTTTCTGTTTGCCTGATCCACCGCCATGCAGGTAATATCCACACCGCCCAGCAGATAGTCGGCATAATTGGTACCGTCGTTTCTCGGCACTTTCACCTGGGTAAGCGTTGGCTGCGTGTCATCCAGGATATGCGGAGTGATGTAGAAAGGTCCCTGGTCGGTTCCTATCCACAGATTATGCTCCAGGTCTTCCTTGATGCATCTGATGTAATAGAGATTGATTTCCGCACCATCCTGGTTGGTGAAGGGCTTGCTGAACATCTTCACCTCATCTGTTTCCGGCTGATAGCAGACGATGGCTGGAGTTTCATGATTGTCATTCACAAACCACAGCCTGCCCTGTCCGTCCTTCATCAGCCCCCTCATCGCCGAAAGACTGTAGCCGTTTGCATTCAGTGTCTTCTGGTCGTGGGCTGTCAACTGGTTGTCTTTCATCTCGATGATGGAGCGGTGGGTAGCCTGACTGTTGAGAATCCACAGCTTTCCGCTTTCATCCGATAGCAGACTATGCACCAGCACATAGTTGTTGTCCAGCACCGTTCCTCTATCCACGGCAGCTTCCAGGATACTGTTGTCCTTATTATAATAATGTGTCAGTTTGCCGTCTGTAAACTCATAGAGTCCGGTTCTGCCTGAAGCAAACACGTGGTTCGGATCGTGGATATCCGGTTCTACACAGTTGATATCCTGATACTGATAACCCGTCGTATTCCTGATGTCATCCTGATAGATGGTCCAGTTGTCCCGGTTCAATACCTGGATGGTGCCGGGACGGGTATCAAGAGAAATTCCCGAAAGAAAGGCGCCGCCGCAGGTATAGAGCTGGTTGTGGATAAACTTCATATACCAGAAATGATTATACTTCGGACCTCCTGGCAGCAAGCTGCTTACCAGTTTCATCAGTTCACTCTTGTCCTCTTTCTTGGGAGCGGTGTAAGCCCCCACCTTGCTCCATCGGTTTCTGTCGAGCAGGTTGTCAGAGAGGGCAGCGCGATAGGTACCCTCCTCCTGGCTGTAGGCATAGATCTGGTTATCCCTGATTTCGCACCAGTTCACCTTGAATCCCAGTTGATACGTATCGCTGATTTCCCCATCCGCCATATTGAGCTTGATGATGCCCAGACCATAGCACAGATAGGCGAATTTGCCATACATATAGATATCGTTGATGGTCTTGTCGCCCGTGATGGTGGCAGCATAGTAATCCGGCAGATTCTGCACGCTCCAGTTCTGGGTGTTCATCAGGTCGATGTTGGCATTGCTGTAGAGGATGAGCAGCCGCTTGGCTGTCTTGTTGTAAGCGATGTGCTGGATATCGCAGTCGTTCAGAAAGTCCATCTTGCTGAAGGTCTGAATGCTCTGGTCGTTTCTGTTGTAAGCATAGAGATTGCTGGAAGCCTGCACGAATATCCAGTTGCCGGCTTCTTCTATTTCCTGCACTTCGCTGTACGCCATATAGGCTTTCCAGTCGCCGATGGCGGCGCTGCTCTGGAAAGCGGCAACCTGAAGGATCAGGAACGAGAGGAGTATCCATATTTTCTTTCTCATCTATCTAAATGTATATAATATAATAACTTATATATATTAAACATAAAAATACTGGGTTTATTGCCTGTGAGCCTGGCTTTTATTGGCAGACTCAGCAGCGGAAAGAGATACTGGCAAGGTGGATAGAGATGCCATCTTTTCAGCTTGTGGGCATAGTCGATGATTTTGGAATAGCCCTGCAGCTCATTTCTGAACTGATAGAGGGTGCGCAGGCTTTCCTCTGTTTTATAGAGAAACGACATGTTGCCTATCAAGTGTTCATAACCCAGTGGATTATCCACGTGAAGAATCGGTATGTGATTGTCTTTCAGGGTCTTGCCCCAAAGCACATCTTCATATCCATAGTGGGAAAACCGTTCATCGAATGGGTGTTTCAGCAGGATGCTTCGCTTCACGATAAAGTTGGAGGTGTGGAAGTCTGCATAGGGGTTAGCCTGTCGCTGGAGATGATTTCCGTTCTGCGTGCCGGCTGATTCGAAAATGTATCGTAGGTTATATTTCAGTCGTTCTCTGGTTTCAGCATCCCGCTTTATCTGATATCCTCCATAGACCACATCGCTTTCTTTTTCTTTTAGATAATTGGCAAGATACTGATGGCTGATTACGTTCATGTTGCTGTCGATAAAAAGCAGCCAGGTATATTTCGCCTCCCTTGCCAGGAAGTTGCGGATGGCAGCCCTGCCCACATTCTCTTTTCTTTCGATGTAGCGGCAATGGGGGAGGGTGTTGATGATACGGTTGCCTTCTATGGTTCTTTCATCTGTAGAACCATCATCGGTGACTAATATTTCGTATTCGAAATGAGAGATTGAAGAGAGAGAATCAGAGGATGAATACAATAACGATGCTTGAGCTTGCAGGGATTTTACAAGCTCAACGCATACATTATTATATGTAGGGATTAATATCGAAAGGGTATTAATCATTTTTGTTCTTTAAGTATCCAGCCAGTTTAGCCACGGCTCTGGCTCTATGGCTGATGCCGTTCTTGATTTCCTCACCCAGCTGGGCGAAACTCTGGTCGTAGCCTTCCGGAACGAAGATCGGGTCGTAGCCGAAACCTTCGGTGCCGTGCTTTTCGGTAGCGATATGACCCTCTACGATACCGTCAAACTGATGGATTTTCTTGATGCTGGTGCAGCCGCAAGGGCAGACATCCTTCTTCTCGATGTAGCAGATCACGGTGCGGAAGCGGGCCTTTCTGTTCTCCTTTCCATCCAGTTCTCTGAGCAGTTTTGCCATGTTTGCCTCGCTGTCGTGGTCGGTACCTTCAGCATAGCGGGCGCTGTGAACACCCGGCGCACCATCCAGCGCCTCCACTTCCAGACCGGTATCATCGGCAAAGCAGCTCAGGTGATAATGGTCGTAAACATACTGCGCCTTCTGCAAGGCATTCTCCTCCAGCGTATTTCCTGTTTCAGGAATATCCACATCGCATCCTATCTCCTTCAGCGAAACCACCTCGTAGTCGCTGCCCAGGATATCGCGGATTTCCTGGAGCTTATGCTGGTTATTTGTTGCAAATACGATTTTCATTGTATTCTCAATTATTTGATTTTCTTAATATCTTTCTCCTTGATTTTCACTTTCATTTCATCAAATCCCTCGCCATACACACCGATGACGGCACTCTGGCTGACAAAGGCATTCGGGTCGATAATCTTGACGATGCGGAAGATGGTGACGCTCTCGTTCTTCTTGGCAAGAATACAGAGCACCTTCATCTCGTCGCCGGTGTACCAGCCGTGGCCATCCAGAATCGTCACACCATGGTCCATCTGCGTACCGATGGCGTTGGCAATCTCCTGATACTTCTTGCTGAAGATCATGAACTGCACACTCTCTCGCTTGGCATTCATCACATAGTCGAGCACCAGGTTCTCAATCACCATGGTACATAGACCGAATACCACCTTTCTGATGGCATCTATCGCCGTGAATTCCGGTTTCGCATTGAAGACGAAGAAGGAACTGCCCACGATGACGAGGTCCACGAAGATGAGCACACGTCCCAGCGAGATATTATGGTATTTGTTCACGATGGCGGCGATGATATCCGTTCCTCCCGTACTTCCATTGTGCAGGAAGACGATGGCGAGCGACAAGCCTGTAAACAGACAGCCGATGATGAGCGACATGAAGTCCTGTCCCTCTCCCAGCACCTGCACCATTTCACCATTTTCACCTATCATCAAGTCTTGCGCCAGCGCCAGGAATACGGAGAGCATGATGATGGCGTAGATGGTCTTCACCATGAACTTGAATCCCAGAATCTTGAGGGCGGCAAGCAGCAGGGCGGCATTGATGAGAAAATACGACAAATAGATAGGTATTCCCGTACCATAGAAGATTACGGCTGCAATACCCGTTACGCCACCCGTTACTATCTGGTATGGAAGCAGGAAGATAGTCCATCCAAATGTGTAAATCAACAGACCCAGTGTAATGTAGAAATAGTCCTTGATTTCATCCTTCACTTTTTGACTGATTGCTATTTGCATAATATTTTCCTCGTATTTTTAAAGCGCAGAAGGTCGCCCATTTTTTAGATGGGACGACCTTCTGGATATTATCAATAAATTACTTTTTCAACACCACGTTGACGATCTTCTTTGGTACGATGATCACCTTCAACACGTTGAATCCTTCCAAGTACTTCTGGCTCTTCTCGTCTGCCAATACCTGCTTCTGGATTTCCTCGTTAGGAGTATCCACAGGGAAAGTCATCTGGAAACGAGCTTTACCGTTGAAGGAAATGGTGAGCTGCATATCGTTCTCCTTCAGATACTGCTCATCATACTTAGGCCATACTGCATCGCAAACGCTGCCCTGCTCGCCAAGTGCTGCCCACAACTCTTCTGCGATGTGTGGAGCGAATGGAGCGATGAGGATGACGAGGTCTGTGAGCAGTTCCTTGTTGCGGCACTTCTGCTGACCGAGTTCGTTCACGGCAATCATGAAGGCTGAGATAGAAGTGTTGTAAGAGAACTTCTCGATATCCTCGCTTACCTTCTTGATGAGCTTGTGAACGCTCTTCAGGCTCTCTGGCTTCGCAGCCTCGTCGGCTGATGGAAGGAAGTTGTCGGTACGGTTCTCGTAGAACAGACCCCAGAACTTCTTCAGGAAGCGGTGGCAACCGTCGATACCGTTGGTATCCCAAGGCTTGCTTGCCTCTACAGGACCCAGGAACATTTCGTAGAGACGCAGGGTGTCGGCACCATACTTCTCGACAATCATATCTGGATTCACCACGTTGAACATACTCTTAGACATCTTCTCGATAGCCCATCCGCAGATGTACTTGCCATCCTCCAGGATGAACTCAGCGTTCTGATACTCAGGGCGCCAAGCCTTGAATGCCTCGATATCCAATACATCGTTGCTTACGATGTTTACATCTACGTGGATAGGAGTTACGTCGTAATCCTTCTTCAGGTTCAAGCTTACGAATACAGGAGCCTTGTCGTGGTCATCGCTGTTGATGCGGTAAACGAAGTTAGAGCGACCCTGGATCATACCCTGGTTCACCAGCTTCTGGAATGGCTCTTCCTTGCAGCTTACGCCGAGGTCGAAGAGGAACTTGTTCCAGAAACGGGAGTAAATCAAGTGACCGGTAGCATGCTCGCAACCACCTACGTAGAGGTCCACGTTCTGCCAGTACTCATCAGCCTTCTTGCCTACGAGTGCCTCATCGTTGTGAGGATCCATGTAGCGCAGGTAGTAAGCAGAAGAACCTGCGAAACCTGGCATAGTGTTGAGCTCCAGTGGGAATACGGTCTTGTTATCTACGAGACTCTTGTCAACCACCTCTTTCTTCTCAGCATCCCAAGCCCACTTCTTGGCTCTGCCCAATGGTGGCTCGCCAGTCTCTGTTGGCTTGTAGGTCTCAATCTCTGGCAATTCGAGTGGCAGGCACTCCTCTGGAACCATCTGTGGCATTCCGTCCTTGTAATATACAGGGAATGGCTCACCCCAGTAGCGCTGACGAGAGAAGATGGCGTCGCGGAGACGATAGTTTACCTTTACTCGGCCGATACCCTTCTCGGTAACAAACTTCTTGGTAGCTGCGATAGCCTCCTTCACGGTGAGTCCGTTCAGAGAGAAACCGTCCATGCTGTTCTTGCCTGCTACAGGTGAGTTGGTTACGATACCTTCCTTGGCATCGAAGCTCTCTTCTGAAACATCAGCACCCTCGATAAGAGGAATGATAGGCAGGTTGAAGTGCTTGGCAAAGGCGTAGTCACGGCTATCGTGAGCAGGTACAGCCATGATGGCACCTGTACCATATCCTGCCAATACATATTCTGAAATCCATACTGGGATTGCCTCGCCGGTGAATGGGTTGATGGCGTAGCTTCCAGAGAATACACCGGTTACGCTGTGGTTAGCCATACGGTCCAGCTCGGTACGCTTCTTCACGTAGTCGAGATACTTCTCTACCTCTTCCTTCTGCTCGGCAGTAGTTACCTGCTGAACATACTCGCTCTCTGGAGCCAGAACCATGAAGGTTACACCAAACATAGTATCGGCACGGGTAGTGAAGATGGTGAACTTCACGTCGCTGTCCTTTACAGAGAATACGACCTCTGTACCCTCAGAACGGCCAATCCAGTTTTTCTGGGTTTCCTTGATACTGTCGCTCCACTGGATGGTCTCCAAACCGTCGAGCAGACGCTGAGAGTAGGCTGATGTTCTCAGGCACCACTGCTGCATCTTCTTCTGGATGACAGGATAACCGCCACGCTCACTTACGCCGTTTACCACCTCGTCGTTGGCAAGCACAGTACCCAGACCTGGGCACCAGTTAACCATGGTCTCGCCGAGGTAAGCAATGCGGTAGTTCATCAGGATCTGCTGCTTCTTCAGGTCGTCGAAGCTGTTCCACTCCTCGGCAGTGAAGTCGATCTGCTCGTTCTGAGCCACGTTCAAGTCAGCAGAACCCTTTTCCTCGAAGCGCTTGATGAGCTTTTCGATAGGCTGAGCCTTCTGGCAGCTGTTGCAGAAGAATGAGTTGAACATCTTCTGGAAAGCCCACTGAGTCCAATGGTAATACTTAGGGTCGCAGGTACGAACCTCACGGTCCCAATCGAAGCAGAAGCCAATCTTGTCGAGCTGCTCGCGGTAGCGGTTGATGTTGGCTACGGTAGTAACCTCTGGGTGCTGACCAGTCTGGATAGCATACTGCTCAGCAGGCAATCCGTAAGCATCGTAACCCATAGGGTTCAGTACGTTGAATCCGTTCAGACGCTTGTAGCGTGCATAGATATCGCTAGCGATATAACCAAGTGGGTGACCTACGTGCAGACCAGCTCCTGATGGATAAGGGAACATGTTGAGCACATAGAATTTCTTCTTGTTTTCATCTTCTGTCACCTTGTAGGTCTTGTTCTCGACCCATTTCTGGTGCCATTTCTTCTCGATTTCTCTGAAGTTGTATTCCATTGTCTTTATCTAATTATTTTGTTTCTTTTCTTAAATATAATAAGGTAAAACCCCATTCAAGGTGCAAAATTACATTTATTTTAGCACATTACAAAATAAAATGCAAGTTTTTTATGAATGAAACTATCGACATTATAGTCTTTTAATGAGGAAAAAGGATAAAAAAGGTTGTCTTTTTATAGAAGATTACTAAAAAGACTTTTAGAAGAACATTAGATAATTATCTGTTGTTCAGATTCTTAAAATTATCTTGGAGAAAAATTATCTTTCTCCAAGATAATTCGAAAAAGATGACGTAATGGTTATTATTATGTCAACGTATAGTACATTTACTGTGAGATCTGCACCACAAGCAGCAAGTAGAACTTTTCCAAATCCGCCGGGACGCCTAGCGGAGTACTTTAGCCAAATCGATGTTTTTTAACTCGATTTGGCTAAAGTATTCCTTATATCTTAGCCAAATCGGTGCTTTTTCGTCCGATTTGGCTAAAGTATCGCTTGTACTTGCCTGTATTTACTGGAAGCCGATAATTGTCTTTAGGAGATAATTATTATTAAAAAACTAGAAAACATTTGGCTATCTCGTTTTTTATTGCGTAATTTGCGTTGCGTAAAAAGCGCAATGGCTATTTAGTAAGCGACCGTTTCTTTGCGAAGTGGCTGGTGAGAGGGGGAATCACATCATAGTCCTTTCATAATTCTGGTGGCATATAGATTTCGATATGTAAATAATATTCTAGAAAAGGACAATAGAGAAGAAACTCCCGTAAAATGGGGAAAAAAGAGATTGAAAATTTTCCCTTAAGGATTTTTATTTTTTTCCTTAAGGGAAAATATATTTTTCCTTAAGGGAAATAAAATCTTCCCTTAAGAGATTATTTTCATTGCATTTAACTTGTAAAGTTATTTATAGTTGCTTCTGCGTAATGCTCTATTAATGAAGATTTACCACAGTGCAACTTTTCCTGCAATTCCCAAGTCAATAGTTGCTGTTCCTATACCCAATGCCTTGAACACTCTTCTCATTGTTGGAATAGTTATGCTGTAACCTCTTTCCAATCGAGAAATTTGCGCTCTTTTCACTCCAATACGCTCACCAAGTTGTTCTTGGGTCAAGTTTTGTTCTATACGAGCTTTCTTGATAGCTTCGCCCAATCTATAAGCGTGCAAGGCTTCATCTACATCACTTTCGAAAGCATCACGTTTAGGAGTGCCTACTTTTCCGAAATGCTTGTCAAGCACATCGTCTAATGGAGTAAGATTCATTTGTGCCATAATTACTTGTTTTTAAAATATTCTTTTCTTATTGCTTCTGCTTTCGCTATTTCCTTACTTGGTGTCTTCTGAGTTTTCTTAATGATGCCGTGAGTGACAATCACCAATGTCTCTTTGTCTTTATCCCAAAAGGCGAATAAGCGATAAGCCGTTTTATTATATAATGTACGAAACTCCCATATTTCCGAATTCTCCAACTTCTTAAAAAGTTCTTTGTTGCGCTCACCACCTGCAACACGCTTGATGTTGTAGTAAATCTTGTAGGATACCGCTTCGGGTAATCCCTCAATGAAGTTTTGTGCCTCGTCCGTCAAGACAAGTCGGAATATATTTTGTGCCATACATTTTCATTTTGAATACAAAGGTAAACATAATGTTTCATAAACAAGAAACATTATGAAGAAAAGACATCACGAAGCTCTTTTTTAACATTTACGGAAGAGATAATTGCGTATAAGAAACTTGCTTTTGAGTCCTTGCTCATAGAGAATCCACAGACTGATAATAAAATCTAAAAAACAAATGAATTTAATTTTGCCTTTTTGCATAACTTATATTGCATGCCAATTACATCGCCCTCCGTTAGAGGCAGTTGTAGCGAAACAAAGTTGCTTTTTATTTACTCTCTTGTATAGATGGTTTTACATCTGTCAGAGTAATAGGTTTCCCTTCTTTGTTGCATTTTGCAATGGTTTCATTGGCAACCTTTATCTCGTTTAATGCATTTGCTTCATAAATCTACGCAAAACAAACGTAAAAAGTCTGTTTATCAATGCGTAAGTAAAAAAGATATGCCCTCTTGCTTCACAGCAAAAGGGCATACGATCAGTTTTCATTTATAGAATAGTGTAAGTCAATAAATGAACCAAATTTAAAAACTTATCTTATAAACCTAATCTTACTATAAGCCTATTCTAAAACTCATTATTGTGATAAATAGTTATTCTGTCCATCCTGGGTTCTGGGTCAGGTTCTTGTTCAAAGCCAACTGGTCGATTGGCAATGGATACAACCAACGACGGTCGTTGTCTGACCACTTGCGACCTGCAGCATCGTCATAGCTCTCTGCGTAGATGCGGAGATATGTCTTGCCGTTATATACACGGGTGTTGCTGCTATCGAAAGCGTAGATCTCGTTGTACTGCTCCTTCACCTTGTCGGTAACACGGATACCCAGAGTAGTAAGCGGATTCTCCAACAACTTCATCGCATTCCAGCGCTTCAAGTCGTCCATACGGAAACCTTCGCCAACCAACTCGATACGGCGCTCACGACGAATCTCGTAGAGCAGGTTAGAAAGCTCATAACCATAGTTGATAGGCTTCTGGTCGGCAACAGGGTTCACGGTGAGGTGAGCCATGCCTACACGGTCGCGGAGCTGGTTGATGGTCTTGTCGAGAACAGCCTGGGTGCAAGTACCCAACTCAGCATTAGCCTCGGCATTGATGAGCAATACCTCTGCATAGCGGTAGATGAACCAGTCGTAAGAGGTGTTGCGAGCCTGCCACTGAGTCTCGTCGGCAGAGTGGAACTTGGTACATGGATAACCTGTTACACCACCAGAAACTGAGCAGTCTGGCATCTTGTTCTGCACCTGCTTGTTGTTGCGGAGCCAGAATGGCTTGTGGTTGTTGTCGATGAGCTGATAGAGGCGTGGGTCGCGGTTGGCAATCTCTGTCTCCAGCTCTTCGTCACCCTGGTAGCCTGAACCCTGGTTGTAGATAGGAGTACCATCCTTCATCAGGAACGATTCGATGAAGTCCTTGCTCAAGCCCATACCGTTGCCACCAGCCTGACGGCCAGTCTCGTGGGTAAGGACACCTGTCTCGTAGAAGCGAACCATGATAGCCTCCTTGTTGTCAGAAAGGTCTTCCTGAACAAACTGGTTGGCATAGCTGAGTGGATAACCCTCGTAAGCCTTGGTGCCGGCACCAGCGTCAGTACCCTTTACGATTTCATACTTACCGCTGTTGATAATCTCGTCGGTCAGCTGCTTAGCCTTTGTAATCAAGCCTTCAGCTGTCAAGCCCTCAGAACCAGCCTCGTGGTGATACTTCATGTAAGTACCGTAGTAGAGGCAAACGCGAGCCAACTGGGTGCGGGCAGCATCCTTGTGCAGACGACCCTTTTCAGCCATAGTCTTCTCTGGGAGCCACTGGATAGCGAACTCCAAATCCTCGATTACCTTCTTCAAAACAAAGTTGCGTGGATCACGACCCTTGAAGAGCTCTGCCTCATCACCTGTCTGGAGGTCACTCTCATACCAAGGCACATCACCGAAATTACGGATCTTGCTATAGTAATCCTGTGCTCTGAAGAAACGAATCTCAGCTACATATTTGTTGATGTCAGCCTCAGAGCCAGAAGCAGTCTGATAGCGCTTCAGGAAGTAGTTGCAGCTACGAACGTTGCCCCAGCCCCAGCCACCGCCTGATGTTGGAACGGTGTAGTTGTTGAACAGATAACCACTTGGGCTATTGGTTACAAAGTTATCACTCTCGCTATCAAGAGTAGAAGAAGCACCAGCCAGCATGTTGCTGTAGATACCATTGGCGTACATCTTGAGGTCGTTGGCGCTCTTCCAGTATGATTTATCTGTAAATGAGTCTTGTGGGCTCAAATCGGTATAGTTGCAAGATGCAAGTGTCATACCGGCCATCATACTCAAAATGAATATATTTTTAATTTTCATTGTCTGTCTATTTAAGCATTAATAATACACACTTTCCTAACTCTCGAACATTATAATGTTAAGTTCAAACCAACAGAGATCTTCTTGTTGATAGGGTAAGTCATGTTACCAAGTGTTTCAGGATCGGCAAACTTCACCTTCATAGGAGTCAATGTCAGGAGGTTTTCACCCTGTACAAATACTCTGAGGCGAGCAATACCTACCTTCTTCAACAAGCTGGATGGAACAGTATAACCCAATGTAACATTCTTCAAACGCAAGTATGCTGCATTCAGCATATAGCGTGAAGAGGTATTGTGGTTAGCACCATTTACACTGTAGTGATGGAGTTTTGGGAAGTAAGCATCACGGTTGTCCTCTGTCCAGTAGTCAAGAGAGGTGGTCTGTGGAGTACACCACTCATCTGTGAAGCCCCAGAACGAAGCACCACCCCAACCACCGAAGTAGTCGCGCTTACCGATACCCTGCCAGAACATCTCGAAGTCGAAGCCCTTGTAGTCGGCACCTGCTGTGATACCGTATGCATAGCGAGGAGTTGAGTTACCGAGAATCTTGCGGTCACCTGGCTTATCTACTGTACCTTCACCCCAGGTTACCTTATTGTCACCATCGAGGTCTTCAAACTTCACGTCACCTGCGCTCCAGTGGCCGCCGTTGATAGCCTTCTGATCCCAGCTAGCTGCTTCTTCGTCGCTCTGGAAGAGTCCGTTAGATACCAAACCCCAAATCTCACCAATCTTCTCACCTACGTAGTGGTCGCCGAGGAGTTTTGCATCATTAGAGTACTTGGTGATTTCAGACTGATAGTCAGACAATACACCCTTGATGTGATAGCCCAAACCGCAGCTCAAGCGATCGTTCCACTCTACAGAAAGTTCCCAACCAGTGGTCTTCATGTTGGCAGCGTTGCTTCTTGGCACGCTAGTACCGAGTACTGAAGGAAGAGTTGCACCCCTGGTCAACATATCCTTGGTGTCACGGCGATACCAGTCGAAAGATGCACTCAGTCGGTTGTTGAGCCATGTTGCATCGATACCGAGGTCGAGCTGGTTAACAGTCTCCCATGTAAATGAGCTACTTACCAAGCCAGGAGCGTAAACTGCTACTGGAAGTGAGCCGCCGAGCAATACACCAGCCTTGGTGCTTACACCGTAGGTAGCCAGGTAAGGGAAGTTACCAGATACGTTCTGGTTACCCAGAGAACCGTAAGATGCACGGATCTTCAGGTTGTCCCACCAGCTGCGCAATGGCTCGAAGAACTTCTCCTCTGATACACGCCAAGCGATAGAGCCTGAAGGGAAGAACGCATAGCGGTTACCCTTAGCGAACTTAGAAGAACCATCCTCACGACCATTGAACTCGAAGAGGTATTTGCCCATGAAGTCGTAGTTGAAACGGAAGAAGAGACCATTGGTTGCCCACATGCTCTCGCTACCGTTGGTAGCAATATCACCGTATGCGAGGTTGATCTGTGGAGTATCGTTGTCGATGAGGTTCTTTCGACCTACCCAGTGATACTTGTTGTGCTTCTTCTCCTGGTTGTAACCTACGAGCACCTTGAAGTTATGCTTCTCTGCCAAAGACAGTGAGTACTCAGCAAATACGTTGAATGCCTGATAGTAGTCATCGTAGTTAGATACGGTGATACTGCTTGGGTTAGTCCAAGGATAGTAGTTCTCTGTACCTGGAACGGCTGTATAGTCGTAGAAGTTACGTACGTGCTCGTTAGCGTTTCTGCCGTAGAAGTTCCATGTATAGTCAGCATTGATGACGAGACCCTTGATAGGAGTGATGCGTACGGCACCAGTCATCCACAAGTCGTTCTGGCGATACTTGGCGTTACCACCCTGCTCCATGATAGCGATAGGGTTGGTGTAGCTACCCTGGCCTGCATAGTGTCCATCAGGATGCTTTACTGGCATCAATGGGCTCAAGTCGTTCTTCATCATACCTGAGTATGCGCTCAAACCTGAGTAAGCTGTAGGGTTCATAGCTGTAGTACCACCGGTAGGGTGAAGCTCTGATGTATAAGTATGAGTAATCTTAGCGCTTACATTCAACCACTTGGTAATGTTAGAAGAGATGTTTACGTTAGCGTTGTACTTCTTGTACTTATCGTCACCAGCGGTCAAGATACCCTTCTGGTCGTTCATACCGAGAGATGCATAGTAGGTAGTACGGTCGTTACCGCCGCTGATGCTGGCATTGTAGATCTGAGAGAATGAAGTCTTGTAAAGCTCATTCCACCAGTCGGTATTGCCGCAATAGCCATACTTAGCCTTGTCGTATGCCTCGTCGAAGAATACAGGATCCTTACGGGTTCCGTTGAAGTATTCCTCTGTATATTTATAAACCTGATCCTTGAAGTATCGGCCAGAACCACCGTCATTCTTGTTAGCCTCATCCATCATCTTGAGGTACTGCATGGAATTAACGTTGTGGTATGACTTGGCAGGGCTCTGCCAGTAGCCTGTAGCGTTGAAAGAGATGGTTGGCTTGTCGCTCTTGCGACCCTTCTTGGTAGTAATCAAAATCACACCGTATGCTGCACGTGCACCATAGATGGCTGCAGAAGAAGCATCCTTCAATACAGAGATAGACTCAACGTCTTCTGGATTCACGAGGTTGGCATCCATCTGAACGTTGTCAACCAATACCAATGGGCTACCGCCGTTCAAAGACGTGTTACCACGGATATTGTAGCTAGAGCTGGCACCAGGAGCACCACCACTGTTCATAGATACGTTCAAGTTAGGAACTACACCCTGAAGACCCTGGCCGATGTTGGTGATAGGACGGTTTTCCAATACCTTACCATCCACGTTGGCAACAGCACCAGAGAGGTTTACCTTCTTCTGTGTACCGTAACCTACAACAACTACTTCCTCCAAGCCTTGTGTATCTTCAGCGAGAGTTACATTGAGACTTGTGCCGTTCCACTTGATTTCACTGTTCACGTAACCAATATAAGAGATAACGATTGTAGTACCCTTGGTTACACCAGAGAGTGTAAAATTACCGTCCAAATCGGTAACGGTAGCATTCTTGGTACCTTTCACTGATACAGAAGCACCAATAATAGGTTCACCGGTAGCATCCTTTACCACACCCTTACAAACAGCACCTTGCTGTGCTATCATTGCTGCACCCAATGTGTTTGAGGTAGAAACAGTACTCGCATTGGCGCCACCTACTAAAATCGTAGATAGTAATAGGGTCATGCCAAACTGACTTTTTTTGCTCATAATTGTTTGGTTTTAATTGTTATATTATGTAGTATTATAAGATAATCAGATTCTTAATTATTTAATTGTCTGACTAAGTGTATATATATTGATTCAATTAATGATTCTTATTGCTTAGGCTTATTATATTTAATAACCGGTTGCAAATTTACGATATTTTTTAGTAAGTTGTTCTAAAATATAGTTAATAAATACTAAAGGGACGAAAAAACATATAAAACTTGCTTTCTCGTCCCCCCTTATCCTTATTTATATATAGGAGAGGGGCGTGGACTTATGATACACCCTCATCTTCATCTTTTTCTCTCTCCATACCTTTTCCTTTCCTTCTTTTTGAAAGAAAATCCCAGAAATTCTTGGCTGTTTCAATAAAAAAGCGTATCTTCGCAGCAGATTTTCAGAATCTAAAACAATGACTTATGGGTAGATATATCAACCCCTTTACCGACTGGGGCTTCAAGCGTCTCTTCGGTCAAGAGTTCAGCAAGGACTTGCTGATTAATTTTTTGAATGACTTGTTTGAAGGCGAGTTTCAAATCAAGGACGTAACATTCAAGGATAAGGAACAGCCTGGAGATACAGATGATCTCCGTGGCTGCATCTTTGATATCTATTGTGTTACCGACGATGACAAGCATTTCATCGTTGAGATGCAGAACAGATGGGTACCTTTCTTTGTGAATCGTTCCATCTATTATGCTAGTAAGGCTTTTGTTGCCCAACGCAAGAAGTTTGATGAAGCAGGTGTCCGCACTGCTGTTTTATACCAGTTTGTGCCGGTTTATGTAGTATGCATCATGAATTTTATGCCAAGGGAGCATGAGGTGACAAAGTTTAGAACAGACGTAGCTTTGAGGGAGAAGTCTAGCGACTCCATGTTTTCTGATAAGCTTCGTTTCATCTATCTTTCTCTTCCTTTCTTTGATAAGAGTGAGGAAGAATGCGAGACAGGTTTTGAAAAATGGATTTATGTATTGAAGTATATGGAAGTATTGGAAAGATTGCCGTTTACGGCACAGAAGAAGATATTCGATCATCTTGCAAAACTGGCAGATGTTCGTTGTTTGAGTAGTGAGGAGCAGGAAAAATACGATGAAAGTATTAAGGCTATTGACGATTACTACTCCGGTCTTTATGGCTCTTATGTTGATGGCGAGGAAAAGGGTATTGCTAAAGTAGCCCGTAACTTGTTGGCAATGGGTATGTCTTGGCCTCAAATCATACAAGCTACTGGATTGACCGAAGACCAGCTGAAGCAACTTCAGTCGTAGCGTACTCATATAGATTCTTTCGAAAGTAGAGAAGTTAAGGGAAGTTAGAGAAGTTATCACTCCCCTTAACTTCCCTCAATTCCCTCATCAGCCGAAGAAGCTGTAGCCCCAGATGGCCTGCATCATCCTGGCACAGAGCGAGGAGAAATTCTGATAGAGCTTAGGCGACCACTTCGTCATACCATACAGCTCCTTCTTCTCCAGAAACATCACCTCGTCCCATTCGGTATAATCGTACTCATTGAAGTAGCGGGAGTAATCGCTCAGATTATCTGCCGTAAAGCGGAGTCGGGGATCGATGGTGCCAAACCACTCGGCACTCATCATCTGATGGGCAAAGGTGGCGAAGGTGCTCTCATGCTTGATCAGGTTGAGATGCTTCAGCACGCTCCATACGCAGAACCACTGGTTTTTCCGGGTAATCAGATTCACCATCTTGGAGATGGATTTCTTCAACTCCTCCAGATTCACCGAACGGCCCTTCACCGTAAGATAGAATACTTCATTATGAAGCGACTGCTCGAACTCTTCCGGAAATTCTATGGCACGGATGCGCTGCGTGATAATCTGGTATTTAGCCACAGCATCCACGAGCTTCAGGAATTCCTCGTTCGTGAAACTCACTTTTATCAGCGAAGCACCCAGCTGGCTCACGTCATCTGCACTATTGAGAAACAGCAGGAGCAGATTCTGGGGCACCAGATGCTTCAACTCCCTTCTCGCCTGGAGCCATTGGTCCACGTTGAGCGGTTTGCCATCGTTGTCGTACTGCAGGTTGGAGAAATACAGTTCCAGCTTTTCGTTGCTGTCCTTTTCTGAGATGTATTTCTGTATCGCCCATTCCGTTAATCGAGCTGCTTCCTCGGGTGTCATTTCTGAATTTGTAACGTGGCAGACTCTGCGGAAATGCAGCACCAGATAGCTGGCGAGGCAATAGAGGCGGATGAGATGCCACAGACGTTCCTCGTATCTCACCCCCGGGAACTTCGTGATTTTATGATATTTCTGAATCATTTTCTCCGTATTCTGGATATCTTCCACCATCAGCTGTATCGATTCCTGGCTCATGCCGTCCATCAGCAGCAGGTCGTGCAGCTTTGGCAGGAGCGTACTGATCTCTGAGGAGAACATTGGGGAAGAATGTCCTTCTACTTTCTTGCCAGCCTTGACCAGGGCAAGGACTTTTTTCATGAATTTGGTAAACTGGGTGGTGATGATGAGCTCGAAGGAGGTGAAATACATCTCGTTCTGCTCCTTGCGATGATGGGAAACATCGGTATGCTGCAAGGCGAGGTCCTGATCTGCCAGATAGCAGAGTCGAGCTGCCTTGGTACAAAGGGAGTGGATGTCGAAGGTCATCTCCTGCGAGCTGTAATCTTCCCATCCATCCATCAACACCTTGAGCATCATTGTAAAATGGTCGAGTTGGCGATCGAAAACCTCGTAGCTGAATGCGGGGACTTGTTTATCTTGCTGAGTCTGTAGCATATTTCTAGTTTTATCGTGAATAGTTTGCGAAACGAAGTTCCGTAATCAATCTGCAAATTTACGTTTTTCCATCATTATCACCAAATGTTTTCCCATAAAACTGAAGAAATCCGCCCGATTTTCCCACGCCTTTTCCCATACACCCTTGGGATTTTTCCCAAATGGAGCGGAATGGGCGTGGGAAAGGCTGGAAAATTTGGAAACGCCTTTCCTATTGTGTATCTTTGCACCCGGAGTTGAGAAGACTGGATGGAAGTTTCAGGCTGCGGGTGGATAGAAAGCTACTTTCTAAAACACTCTTCACTCTTCACAGATGCATCGTAAACAGCTAATATACAGTTGGTTAGATGTGTGAAGAGTGGCTGGCTACTCTTCACCACTCTTCACCGCTCTTCACCCTCATCAAATTTGAGGGTGAATCACACATTAATTAATAATTTTAAAACCATGATTATGGAAACAAGAAGTAATTTGAAGTCATCTATGATGGCAGGTAATCAATCAGCAATCTACCAGGTAGAGAGCTTTCTGGAGGAGTTTTACCTCTTCCGCAGAAATGTTTTGAGCGGAAAGACCGAGTTCTTCTGCATCAAACCTGAAGAGGAGATGGAGAATTCCGAGGAGAAGGAGTTGGAGAAGAAGGAGGAGAATCCGAAGAAGGAGGAGAGCCCTGAGGAGAAGAACTGGAAGGTTCTTACTGCCGAGGCTTTCAACTCCATCGTTCGCCGTGCCAAGAAATTGGGAATCGGCGAGAAGAAGTCGCCAAGACAGGACATCGAGGAGTATATCAAGTCGGATGCCGTTCCCGTCTTCGACCCAATCCAGGAATACATGAACAAATTGCCGAAATGGGATGGCAAGAACCATGTGGCTGCTCTTTTCGGCAGAATTCCGGGGTTGACCAGCGAACAGCTTGGCTGGTGCGCCACCTGGTTCCGTTCGGCAGTAGCCCATTGGCTGCAGATGGACATGCTGCACGGAAATGAAGCCGTACCGGTGCTTATCGGTCAGCAGGGTTGCGGAAAAAGTACCTTCGCCGTCCGACTGCTGCCCGAGGAACTTCGCCAGTATTTCCTCGACCACATCAACTTCGGCAACAAGTTTGATTCTGAAATGGCGCTCACCCATAATCTTCTGGTAAACATTGATGAGCTTGCCAACATTACCGTTGCCCAGCAGGGCAAGCTGAAGCAGACGCTTTCGAAGGTAAAGGTGAATGGTCGCCCTATCTTCGGAAAGAGTCAGGCAGACCGCAGAAGATACGCCTCTTTTCTGGCAACCACCAACGATGAGCATCCACTCTGCGACCCGACGGGAAGTCGCCGTTATCTCTGCCTTCGAGTTCCCGACGGGGAGTTTATAGACAACAGTTCGGTCATCAATTATGACCAGCTCTATGCACAAATGATGTATGAGCTTCGTGATAAGCAGACCCCTTATTGGTTCACCAATGATGAGGTGGCACGCATCCAGGAATTCAACCAGCCCTTCTTCAAGGTGGATGATCTGGAGACCATGATCAGCTACTGTTTCCGAATGCCGGCAGAGGAAGAGGAAGGCAAATGGATGGTTTGTTCCGAGGTTTTCGATGTACTTCATCTGCAATATCCTATGCTGGTGGGAAATTTGAGCACGAAGATCAAGATAGGTCAAGCCCTCAAGTTTATGGGATGCAAGAGCAGGCATACCAGAAACGGACAGGCCTATCAGCTCCTTGCTCTCTCGGCTTGAAAAAAACGGGGATAAACCGTGGGGAGCCTTTTCTCAACCGGAAGGTGTGAAGAGTGGTGAAGAGTTGTGAAGAGTGGTCGACCACTCTTCACCTCTCGCAACCCCAGTGTTTATCGGGGTTTCAGGTGATTCTGTGAAGAGTGAAGAGTAAAATGGAGAGCAAGGTTTTTCTATCTCCCGACGTATCGTTTCGTGCCTGGCAATGGCAAGATATTGCCCTGGTAAAGGGCAATATTGTGCCGTAGTGAGGCAATAATCGAAAGGTGCCTCTTTACCACCCGTCAGTACTATCATGACGACCTCTCAGAGACGTTCCGGCATCTCGTAAGTACCATCACACCTTACATATATAATAGACTACTGAAGTTTCGCATGTGGTTCAAGTACGGGCTGAAGGCCCAAAAGCTCCTAGCCCAGGGCATCGCCCTGGGTATAATGGCAATCAGCAAGGCGCCCTGTAAGGGCAAAAGCTTTGTATATTGCC